>Ga0116183_1000757_pt1 | contig 37647 bp, 28 predicted proteins | sample AD_UKC078_MetaG_FD_89753 | JGI IMG/M metagenome (GOLD analysis project Ga0116183, IMG submission 89753) | Active sludge microbial communities of municipal wastewater-treating anaerobic digesters from USA - AD_UKC078_MetaG | ecosystem: Engineered > Bioreactor > Anaerobic > Digestate | place: USA...
GCGCCATGTGGTGGAGGGGCGCATGACGATGGCGCAGTGGAAGGAGGTCTGCAAAACCGCGCTCCGTCGCTACAAGACGATCTGCCCGAACCTGCGCTACATCGAGGCGCTGAACGAGTTCCACGCGGGCGACTTCGGGAATCTGAACACGGATGCGTATTACGGGTTCTACCGCGCTATGTATCAGGCGGTCAACGAACTGAACGCGGAGATGAAACCCGCGCTGCCGCTGCTGGTGGGCGGGCCCGCCACCACCGGCACTCCGCCGGACCGGCACCTGCGCGAGTTCGTGGCGCTCTATGCGGCGGATCCCGCCCCCGACAAGCGTCTTGATTTCCTCAGCTACCACTATTACGACAACCAAAAATGGAGCGAGGCCGCCGGGTTTGAGAAGCTGATGACGGATCTGCTGGATTCGCACCGCATCGCGAGCGACATCCCGATGTTCTGGGGCGAGATGGGGTTCACGGGGTTACCCCGGAAAGTGCTTCCTGTGGCGCGGGATCTGAACCGGTTGCAGGCCACGTGCGTGACGGCTTTTCAATACTTCTCCCGCAAGAACCGGAAGCTGCATGTGTTGCCGTGGGTGACGTTCCACAGCCCGAACCAGACGGCGCTAACGCAGTTTTTCTACGCATCGGACGGCACGTTGCGCATGGCGCCCTTCGGGATGGCGGTCAAGTGCTGGGGCATGCAGAAGCGGAACGAGGTCCAGACCGAATCCACGGGATTACGGGAGGACGGGGGCGGTCTCGGCGCGATGGGTGCCGCGGACGAGGGCGGCGTGTCGGTTCTTTTCTGGAATCACCAGCTGATGCCGTGCGAGGTGGAGCTGAAGGTGGCCGGGCTGGAGGCGAAACTGGCTGCGGGGTGGCGCGCGCGGCGTTATCTGTCAGACTCCCGCCACAGCAACGCGTACGCGGATCTGTCGAAACCCGCGCACCTTGAATCGGTGGAGGAAGCGGACGGCCGGGGGGCTGAGGTGACGCGGCGGTTCCTGTTGGAGCCGTATGCGGTTTCGCTGCTGCTGGTCGAGCCGATTTCAAAATAGACGGGGTTCCTCCTTCTTGGGCCACACCAGTCTGTGCGCAAAAAGGACGTTCTTTTTTGCGCAACCGTGTGTATTCAAATGACCGCGATTCGTGTACAGTGTTGGCAACAGGAATCCGGATTCATTGTCGGCGAGGTAAAAAGGGGGCGGATATGTTGAAAAGGGTATGCGGAATGATGGCCGTGTTGACGGCGGGCACGGTCTGTGCCGGGCCTGCGGGCTTCTGGCGGTTCGAGGAGGGGAAGTCCGGTGAGACAGCGGGTTCGGTGGCGTCGGCGGCGAACGCGCAGGTGTTAGCGGGGAAGGCGGGGGTTTTCGAAAAGGGGACGCCGCCGGTTTTTGATGCGGAAGTGCCGCATAAGGTGCTTTGGGACGGGGCAACGGCTACATTGGCCGCGCCGACCAACGGAGTGTCCCTGCGGTTCCGCGCGGGGGAGGTGACGGGAAACGGTTCGCCGGTTGGCGGGGAAGTCGTGGTATCCGGCAAAGAGGCGGCGGTGAAGTCCGCCAGTTTCACGATGGAGGCTTTCGTAAAGGTGGCCCGGCTGACCACGCGCCACGCGCTGGTCGTGAGCAAGCGGCGTAACGGGCAGACGGGCGCGAGTTGGGCGCTCTCGGTCACGCCCGGCGGCACGTTGAGTGCGCGCTTCGACACGCAGCCGGGTGCCGGGAGCGGAAACGGCTTCAACCAGTGCTTCGGCGTCTCGAGTTCGTTGAACGACGGGCAGTGGCACCATGTGGCGTTGACCTTCGAGGAGGCATCGCGGAAGGTCGGTTTATATGTGGACTATCAGCTGTGCGGCAAAGGCATCACGAAGGGAACGCTGGTGTACGACGACAGCGATCTGGTGATCGGCCGCGGGCTGGACGGGTGGCTGGACGAAGTGAGGTTGTCGCCCGAAGCGCTGCACCCTGAACAGTTCCTGCGGCCCGAGCGCTTTTTCTCGGAGATGAAGCTACGGGTCGCCTACGTCCCGCTGCTGGATCAGACGCACTCGCGCGTACAGTCGGCGCTAAAGCCCGACTTGAAGAAACTCGGCACGCTGATCCCCAAGAGCGTTCCGGAGATCGAGACGACGATGTGGTCGCTGGGCTGCGAGACGCTGGACCGGAATTTGGCGGACTGGGACGCCTACCGCGAGTATCTGGTGCCGTTGGGCATCAAGCGCATCCGGCTGCAGGGCGGATGGAACCGGACCGAAAAAGTGAAGGGCGTCTATAATTTCGCATGGCTCGACCACATTGTGGATGATGCGATCAGCCTGGGGCTGGAGGTATGCCTGGAGACCTCCTACAACAACCGGCTCTACGAGCCCAACGGCGCGACGGGGCCGGGCGGGCATCTGCCTTCCGGCGAGGAGACGCTGGCGGCGTGGGACAAATGGGTCGAGGCCATGGCGCGCCGTTATTCGGCCAAGGGCGTGAACGAGTGGATGATGTATAACGAGCCGAATCTGAAACGGGATTTCAACACGCCGGAGCGGATCGTCGAGAACAACATCCGTACGGCTGAGATCATCAAGCGGATCAATCCGAAGGCCAAGGTGGGCGCCTTCGTGCTGGCCGGGCTGGGTGTGGAGTCGATGGAAACGATGCTGACGATGATCAAGGAGCGCGGCAAGTTGGATCTGTTCCATTGGGCCGTCTATCACGGGTACAGCGGCAACCCGGACCGCTTGTGCGAACGGATGGGGCAGTTCAACGCGATGCTGAAGCGCGTCGCGCCGTCGATCAGGCCGTGGCAGGGCGAGGCGGGCTGCGCCTCGGAGGAGGTGCAGTACGCGCTTTCCGGCATTGACTGGACCGAGTATTCCCACGCCAAGTGGAACGCGCGGCGGATGCTGTGCGATGTCGGGTGCGGCATCGAGTCGTCCGTGTTCACCATCTCGGACCTCTCCTACCACAAGGATTTCATCTCACGGTACGGACTGCTCAAGACAAACCCTGACAACTCTCTCATCAAGGTGAAGTCGGCCTACTACACGGTGCAGAACGTGGTCACGCTCTTCAACGATGCGCTGACGCTCACGCCGGAACGTGAGGTGACGGTGACGGGCACGGAGCGGCGGATCTCGAAATTCGCGTTCCGCGATAAGAAGAGCGGTCTGGACGTGATCGCGCTTTGGGACGGCACCGAGATTCCCGGCAACGGCTCAGAGATCCTTCCCGTCCAAGTCGCGGTCAAGGGCGGTCACTTCAAGGATCCGGTGTGGGTGGACCTGATCACGGGCGTGGTGTATGCGATCGTGCCGGAACAGATGAAGGCGGAGGGTGGCACGGTGACGTTCACGAACATTCCCCTGTACGACGGGCCAGCGGCGATTCTGGACCGGAGTCTGGTGAACTATGAGCCGGTGAAGGTCGTGCGGAAGAAAAAAGCGAAAGCCGTAAAGAGCGCCAAGCCGGCGCAGGGGCAGAAGCCGGCCAAGGCCGGCGCCTCGCCTGTGGTGGCGCATCTGCTTCCGGGAACGCAGCAGCCCGCGCCCGCGGTACTGATCCTCGGCATGAAGGACGCGGATGCGGGTGAGCTGATCACGTGGCTGAACGGGCAGGACGTCCACGCCTTTGTGCTGGCGAAGGACGAAAAACCGGTGGAGGGGAGTGCCGAGAAGGTGAAGGGCGCGCTGGCGGCGATCCGCGGCCGCGCGGCGGAGTGGCAGGTGAAGACCGACGCCGTGGGTGTGATGGGGCAGGGAGCAACCGGTGCGGCTGCGGCCACCGTAGCGGGGGGCCATGATGCGGATTTTGTGATTCTCATCGACGGGGCGGATGCGCAGGCTTCGAAAATGGCTGTCGGGGCGAAACGCGTGCCGCTTTTTGTCGGCAAGAAAGATGCGTGGCAGACACCGCTCGCAGCGTGGCTGGAGAAGTTTAAAGGCAAAGTTTTCTGAGCCGATTGCCGGACTTGCGGAGAGGGGGTCAAACCGTTATACTTTTCTGTCATGATACAGTCAGTCGGTTTGCATTAAGCCAAGGGGTCGTTTTTCTTCAAAGCAAGGTTGATGAGCCATGATTAAAGGTTTCCAAGAGGTGTCTGCGCAACGGCGTAAAATCGACGGTTGGTTGTCGTTCGGCTTCGGGTTGCTGGCGGCGGGCGTTTACGGGTTGACCGTGTCGCGCGGAGTGTACCCCGGAGAGTCCGCGCGCCTGATGGCGATATGCAGCGGGATCGAGACGGCGGAGCTGCCCTTGCATCCGGTTTGGGGAACGCTGGCCGGGGCAGTCAGCCGATTGTCTTTTTTCACGCTGCCGGTGCGGATGAATCTGCTCAGCGTTGTGTGCGGGGTCATCGCCGTGATGCTGCTCTACCGGGTCATGGCGTTTCTGATCCGAAACACCCTGTACGAGGAGTACTCGATCGAATACGCCCCGCGGGTCGCCACGTTGGCCGCATCGGTCACGGTTCTGGCCTTTCTCTTCTCGGTGCCGATGTGGAAAGCCTCGACGCGCCTGCATTACCAGTCTTTTGACATCCTGCTCGCGCTTGTTTCCGCGTATCTGCTCGTGTGCTATGCGAACTCGGGATGGCGGTTGTTTTTGGTGGTGTTCGCGGTGCTGCAGGGGATCGGGGTCGTGGAGTCGGTGCTCTTCATTCCGCTCGCTCCGGTGTTTCTGGTATTCCTGATTTATGTGCTGTGGAAACGTGAGGCGTTGACGCTCACGCGGGTCGCGTGGATCGGCGTGCTGGCGGTGGCGGGTCTCTCCCTCTACTATGTTGCGGCCCGGCGGTTTTTGGATGCGCAAGGCAGTGCGCTGGGGTTCTCCAGTGTCATGGATGTGCTGGTGCAGGTCTGGAAAAATCAGATCCGCCAGCTTCGTTCCGGGTTGCCGCGCGTGGGATGGCTGGTGCTGATCCTCATGAGCGTGGTGCCGTGGGTGGCCAGCGGGCTGACGGCCTTCCGCGCGCTCAACAATGAGCGTTCCTGGAGCCAGTATATCCTGCACATCACGTTGAGTGTGCTGGTGGTGCTGGGTCTGGCCAATGCCGAGATTTCGCCGTGGGAGATCATCAAGCCGACCGGACGCCTCCCGGTTTGCTCTTACCTGATGCTGTCCATGACGGCCGGGTATCTGGTGGCCTACTGGTATCTGCTTCTGGTTGTGAAACGTCCGCGTCAGGGGCATGAGGTGAAGGCGATCACCCAGCAGACCGGGGATTGGCTCGGGCTGATCTTCACCTACCCGCTCGCGCTGTTTGTGGTGCTGGCGGCGCTGATCAACGCCTTCGAGTGCGGCGGCCAGAGCGGCGCGTTCGCTGACCGCTGTGCGCGGGAGGTCCTTGACCGGCTCGACGGGCGCACCTGGTTCGTGACAGATGGCACGCTGGATCCGCATCTGCAGATTCTGGCGCGCGAACGCGGGCAGGAGCTGAATCTGCTTTGTCTGCAGAAAGACATGAGCCCCCATTATCTCCAGTTCCTCGCCAAGATGGTCGAAGAGAAACAGATGTTCGAGCCGACCGAACGGCAGCGGATGAAGAACACGTTGGAGCTTGGCGTGCTGCCGTTCATTCAGGACTGGTTCGCGATGGACCGCGAGATTGAGAAGAAGGTGGCGGTTTTCGGCGTGCCGGATTTCTGGTACACCGCCGGGATCACCCCGGTGCCGGAGTTTTTCTTTTTCAGTGGATGCCGTGACATCCGGACTCTCCAAGACCGGCCGTTGCTGGAGGAGTACAAGGCGTTCTGGAAGGAGATGGACGTCCCGCTGGCCCGCGACAAAAAGGGGAGCGACGACCCGACGGTGCGCTTGCGCGCTCACCTGCGGCGGCATATGGGTTTTGTGGCGAACAACCTCGGTGTGCTGCTTGAGGATCTCGGGAAGGATGCGGAGGCCTTTGCCGTTTACACGATCGTCCATGACCAGATCGATCCCGACAACGTGTCGGCCATGTTCAACCGCTTTGAGATGGCGCGCCGGGGGGTCAGCGCGGCCAATCCGTTCAAAGAGTCCATCGAGCGCGAACTCAAGGATTTCATCGGCAATCTCAAACAGAAATATCCGCTGTGGTCCCTGTCGCGTTATTACGGGTATGTGCGGTCGCCGGAGATCTTCGCGCGCCTCGGATGGGGTTGGGCGCTGTCCGGCCAGACCGGAGCCGCATTGGCGGGGGTGACGCGCGCCATCAATCTGTTGCCCACGGATCAGCGCGTCAACGCCATGCAGGCCATGGCGGCGGTGTACGCGCTGTCGGAGGATCGCAACAAAACCGAGGCGGTGTATCAGGACATCATCCGCAGCGACCCGAAAAACCGCGCCGCCATGCTCGGGCTTGCGCGTCTTGCGGTGCGGGATGGCGCGTTGGATAAAGCTAAACAGTGGTTGGAAAAGGCGGCTCAATCGGATGACCGGAAAGGCTCGCTGGGTGTCGAGTGGGCGGTCATTCATCTGATGAACAACGATATCGGCCGGGCGCGGCTCGCGTTGCAGGAACTCACGGACCTCCAGCCCAAGAACCTGCAGGCGTGGGCGATGTTGGCCATGGTTCAGTTGCAGCAGAAAGAGGATGCGGATGTGGAGAAGGTGATTCTCCCGAAGATGGAGTCGATCGCCGGAACCCCGGACGATTATTTCATTCAGATCACGCGCGCGCAGGTCGCGATGCGCAAGGGCAAGAATTTCCAGCGCGTGGCCCGCGAAGGATTCATCCGGGCCTCCATGCTGCGGCCGGATATCCCCGGCGTCAAGGATATGATTCTGCAACTGGATATCGCGATGAACGATCAGGAGGCGGCGGAACTGCATGCCCGTCAGGTGTTGCGCGTCAACCGCAAACACGCGCTCGCGAATTATGTGATGGGATCGCTGCGTCTGCAAGAGGGAGCGTACGGCGAGGCGGAGGATTTTCTGCGCCGCAGTGTGGAAGCCAAGCCGAGTGCCGCGGCGCTGAACGATCTGGCAGAGGTGCTGCGCCGGATCCGTCGGTTTGACGACGCCGAGGCGCAGATCCGGGCCGCCATCAAGATGAACGCCGAGCTGTACGTGGCGTGGGAGACGCTGGGAGCGATTCTGCTGGATGCCGGCAAGGATCTCGATGAGGCGGAACGCGCGGTCAACCAGGCGATCAGCCTGTACGCGGATGACCTCCGCGTCAAAATCACGCTGGCCCGCATCCTGCTCAAGAAGGGGGAGATCGAACGGGCGCGCGAAACGATCCGGCTACTCCGGAACCGGCAGGGCGAACTCTCCCGGTTCGATCAGGAGGTGTTGGCCCGTCTCGTGGAAGAGGCCTCCGGACGCAAAGCCCGGTAGGCTGATGCGTCCGCTTTTTCGGGAACGGTGAGGGTAAAAGCGCTCACCGTTCAGGTGAGGCCTGCGGATAAGGCAGAACCGGCGTCTGGATTTTCGCCAGCTGCGCGTAGATCACCGCTCCAGCGAAGAAGGCCAGAATCAGGCTCAGCGGCAACGGTTTGCCGAGGGGCAGACCCCAGGCGACAAGCTGCGGTTGCGCGCCGATTACGAAGCCGACCAGCCAAGCGATCCAGCCTGCCGGGTTGAAGCCCGCGCGCGGCCCGCTCCAGCGGCCCTTGTTGATGAAGTACTCGGCGACCATCGCGCCGCAGATCGGTCCGAAGGAAGCGCCGAAGAAACCGAAGATCACCGGCAGCTTGAGCGCCACGCCGGTCATCGCCAGAATCTCGGCGATCACGCATCCGATGCCGCAGGAGATCCAGGGGTTGATCTTGGGCAGCGTGGTCTTGATGGAGTTGGCCGCGATCAGCGCGGAGAAACAGCAGCTCGGGAAGGCGCAGATGGCCAGCAGGAAGGCCAACACACCGCCCGCCTTATCGCCGAACAGGTTGGCCAGAAGCGCCACCGGATCCAGCACCACCTTGCCCTGCGCCATCAGCTCTTTGCCGGCCGCCGTGCCGTAGAAACCGGCGACGATCAGAGCCGCGACGCCAGCGGTCAGGACGATCGCTCCGAGGATGCCGACCAGACCGCCCATCACCACGTCTTTTTTGTTGCGCGCGTTGGTTCCGAAGTCCACGCCCGCCGCGCCGGCGGTGGCGGTAAAGCCGACGATGTGCGTGATCAACGCAAAGATGATCGCCGTGCCGCCCAACGCCGGCAGCGCATCCGGATTCCCTGCCTTGGCCGCTGCCACGAATGCAGCCGCATCAAACGAACCGAGTCCGCCGATGGTTTTGGCCAGTGCCGCGAGCAGGACCAAGGCCGGCACGATCGGCAGCCAGGTGGAGATCATCGCCACATACTTGATGCCTTTGAGCGCCATCACGACGCTGGCCACGCCCCATACGATCATGATCGCGTAGAGCCACGGCGATCCGGGCGGCAGTTTCAGGAAAAGGTTCAGCGCGTAGGCCGCTCCCGCGATATTGACCGCCACCCAACCGAACTGCAACAGTCCCATCAAGAAGCCGGGCAGGAAAAAACCGCCCTTCGCGCCAAAGGTCGAGGAGCCGACGATGTAGAGCGGCAGGCCGGTCTTCTGGCCCAGACAGCCGAAGACGTGGTAAAAGAGCAGGTAGCAGATCGCGCCGCCCGCTATGATGCCGAGCAGGGCCACCGGCCAGCCCGCCGCGAAAATACCGCCCGCATTCCCGCCCAGAAGCGAGGCGGTTCCGGACCAGAAGACGAACCACAGGAAGACACCCGCGTAAGACGGGGCGATGTTCTTGTACCACGGCGCACGGTTGGCGGCCGGATTGGGTTGCGCGCACTCCAGATAGGCGGGCACACGGCTCTTCTCGTTCATACAAGGCTCCTTTTTATGGTGGTGTCGGGTTTCTGCGGCGATCCTGCGCCGCATGCCCCCGTTTCCGGCGAACGATGACGCCATAGCGTAGGCAATGTGTCAAAGCGGGTCAAGTGCGATTCCGATCCCGATAGCGATACCGATACCGATACCGATAGCGATAGCGATACCGATAGCGATAGCGATACCGATGGCGATACCGATGGCGCCGCAAGGAAACCATAGCCACTTTTTGTGGCCACACAGTGGTCACAAAGACGAGGTTAAAACCTTGCGCCATGCAGCCGTGCCCCGCCCGTTTTTACATTCATCATTGCGACTACTGGGTGGTCGCGATAAGCCTGTCACTAACCGATTACCGTTGCGGGGCGCGCCTGACTCTAGTACCATGACGATCATTGATGACAGTCGGCTGAGAAAACGGGAGAAACGTGCGCGGCTTCAGGAACCCTTACATGCGGGTGATGGCGGCGGTGGGTCTCTGGCTCGACCGCCAACCGCTATTGGCTGCTACGGTGTGTCTGCTGGCCGGGATCATGTGCGGCTACCGGGTGGTTGGCGTGTGGTGGGCCGTCATCGTTGCTGCCGCGCTGCTGTGCGCGTATATGGCGGTCTTTACGCGTACCCCGCTACGGAGCATCTTTGTCGCGCTCTGCTTTCTGCTGGTCGGTTGGGCGCTGGCGGCGCGTGACCGCGCCGGTCGCGATGACGAGACGCGCCGCTTCCGTGCGCTCACCCAGCCGCAGACTTACGTCTGTCGCGTGGGTCCGGAGGTAACTGTCCAGCCGCTGCGCGGACGCGCGGCCAAGCACACCTTCCGAGCCGAAAGGTTGCGAACCGAGGACGGTGCCTTTGCCTGCCGTCACCTGCCGGTGGAGGTCACTTGGTTCGGCGCGGCAGAAGGGGCAGCCGGCGCGACGCCGCAGCCCGGCGAGATCTGGCGCATACGCGGTTCGGGGCGCGTGCGCAAGAAGCGCAACGGTTTGCTGCAATTGACCCTCAACACTGGCGAGGGGCGCGCCTCCCGGCTGGCGGCGATCAGTCCGTCGGCTTGGCGTGCGCGTGTCGCGAACGCCCGGCGCACCGCATCCCGGCGCGTGGTGATCGGCATCGAGACGTGGGGCGATATCCCGGCGCTCAATCAGGCGATGCTGCTGGGCAACCGCCATGTGATGCCGCCTGCGCTACGTCGCGTCTTTGTGGATTCCGGCACGATTCACGTCTACTCGATCTCCGGTCTGCATATCGTTTTGGTGGCGGCCGTGTTGAGTCTCGCGGTCGCCGCTTGCGGCATTCCGCGCACCTATTGGGTCTTGGCGAGCGGTCCGCTTTTAATCTTCTACACGGCGCTCACCGGTACACGGCCGCCCGCGGTGCGCGCCTGCCTCATGGCGTTGCTCTATCTGGCCGCGCCGCTGATCGGGCGTCGGCCGAACGCTCTGATGGCCCTGGCAGGCACCGCGTTGATAGTGCATGCCATGCAGCCTTGGCTGATCTTTGATATCGGCTGTGTGCTCTCGTTTACCGTGATGGGCGGGCTGGTGGCCTTTTGCCGACCCTTCTGTCAGGCGGGGCAACGGTTGTTCCGTGTTGCGCGTCTGACCGAGCGCGCGAATCTGGCGCGAGCCGCTGGCGCGAAGATGCGCGCGCGCCGTCTGAACATGCTGGCGCGTGCGATCACATGGGTGTCCGATTCGTTTGCCGTGTCGCTGGCGGCCTGGGCGGCGTCGCTCCCCTTGACCGCCCACTATTTCGGACGTTTCACGCCGGGCGGGCTCTTCGCGAATCTGGCGGTGGGGCCGTGTTCGTTTTTCATCGTGGTCGCGAGCTGTCTCGGAGTGATGACGAGTACGGTGAGCGAGTGGGTGGCCGGTTGCTTCAATAACGCCGCCGGTTTTTTCACATGTGTGATGGTTAAGGCCGCCCAGATTACGGTGGCGTTCCCTGGGGCGAACCTGCGCATCAAGCCTTGGCCGCTTTGGCGGGTTTGGCTCTGGTTCGGCGTGTTGCTGGTGCTGGCGGCCTGGCTGAACACGCGCAGGCGTCGTCCGGATGGGTTGGCATGGCTGACGGACACACAGTGGTGATGGAGAGGTGTGACATGCGGCGAGAGATTCACATTGCGGGTATCGGCGGCGTCGGGATGAGCGCGTTGGCGCAGGCGTTGCTGGATCAAGGCGAAAGGGTCAGCGGTTCGGATCGCCTGCTGGATGCGGGGGACGAGACCGGGGTGCTGACTTGCCTCGCGGCGCAGGGTGTGCGGCTCTGCCGGCAGGACGGAACAGGCATCACGCCGCAAACCGAGCGGTTGGTGATCAGTAGCGCGATCGAGTCGGACAACCCGGAGGTTCTGCGCGCGCAGGCATTGGAGGTCCCGGTCGTACACCGCGCGGCCGAACTGGCGCGGCTGACTGAGGGGCGACGCCTGATCGCCGTGACCGGCACCAGCGGCAAAAGCACGGTGACGGCGATGCTGGGCTGTCTGCTGGAGGGCGCGGGGTTCGATCCGCTGGTGGTCAACGGCGCGGCGGTGGCAGGCTGGAGCGCGGAGGGTACGCGTATCGGATCGGTCAGAAAAGGCGCGGGCGAGTGGGCGGTGATCGAAGCGGACGAATCGGACCGCTCGCTGATGGTCTTCAGCCCTGAGCACGCGATCATCACCAACGCTTCGGCGGACCACTTCGGGCTGGATGAAACGCTGGCGCTTTTCGCCTCCTTCCGCGCGCGGGTGCCGGGTGCGGTGATCGACGGACGCGGCGACGGCGGCGGACCGGCAGAGGCGCGCACAGAAGGGTGGGGCGGTTCGTTCCGATTTGAAGAGGTTACGTATCATGTGCCGATGCCCGGTCTGCACAACGTCCACAATGCGTGGCACGCGGTGCGCATGGCACGCGCACTGGGGGCGGCACCCGAGCGGCTGGCTGCCGCGCTGGCGGCGTTCGGCGGTGTGGAGCGTCGTTTGCAGCGTGTGGGTCGTTGCGGCGCGGCGACGGTGGTCGATGACTACGCGCACAATCCCGAAAAACTCGCGGCGGCGTGGACCACCCTCGCGACGGCATTTCCGGCTGGCGTGTGCGCCGTCTGGCGGCCGCACGGCTACGCGCCGCTGCGCAAGATGATGACCGGGCTGGCGACTGCTTTCGCGCGGGTTTGCCGGCCTCAGGACACCCTCCTGCTGCCGCCGGTCTACGATGCGGGCGGTACGGCCGACCGGACGATCGGCAGCGACGTTTTGGCTTCCCTGCTTCGTGAAAAAGGTGTTACAGTTCTCCCGGTTCAAACCTTGGAGGACGCTGAGGTCCGGATGCGGGAGAAGGCGGTTCCCGGCGGGGTGTTGGTGACATTCGGCGCACGGGATCCCGGGTTGCCCAAGTTGGCCGCCAGACTGGCGGGACAGGAAAAAGGCGGAAAAGGAGGGTGCGCATGAAAAGAAGGATCGGCATGACGCTGGTGTGTCTGATCGCGGCGTGCGGACAGGCGCAGTCTTGGTTGCAGAAAAAAGAGCAGGGTGCGGAAAAGACCAAGGGGTGGCTGGACAATTTCGAACAGGCCCAAAAGGAGGCGGAGGCCTTCAAGCAACCGATCTTCGCGTTTTTCACGGGAAGCGACTGGTGCGGATGGTGTGTGCGTCTCAAGAGAGAAGCGCTCGACACCAAGACGTTTGAGAAGTTTGCCGCCGACAATCTGATCCTGTTTGAGGCAGACTTCCCGCAGGCGAAGAAAATATCCGACAAGGTCAAAAAGCAGAACAGCGGGCTGGCGTCCAAGTACGGCGTACGCGGTTACCCCACGGTGTTTCTGCTCAATGCCGAAGGCAAGCAGCTCGGCCGGACCGGATACAAGGAGGGCGGTGCCGAGGCTTACGTCAAGCATCTCAAGGAGCTGCTCGAAGCAGCAGGCATCAAGACCGTGGACAAACCCGAAGCGGCCAAGCCGCTTTCGGCGTACGAGAAGATGAAGGCTGAGAAGGCCGCCAAAGCGGCGCAGGGCGCCGAGAAAAAATAGGCGGGGGAGCGTAAGCGTTTATGGAGTTTTCATACCCGTCGGGCAGGACGTTGCTGGGAGAGACTCAGGCGGTACGGCAGGCGGTTGAGCGGTTTCATGCCCAGCCCGTGGATCAGGTGATGCTGTGCGAAGGCGATGCCGGCTACTCGCCGCGCCGCACAACGCTTGGCGGCAAACGATCGGTGACCGGCCCCGGCACCTTTGCCGGCCGTGCCCGGCGCACGTTGACCTTCGGACCCTCGAACAACGCCGGCTGGTGGATCGACCGCACCGATCTCGACGAGCAGCTCATGACGCTGGTCTCGATCCGCAACGTGTGGACCTCCGCGCGCAACATCGTGTTGCGTAGCGGCAATCCGCACAACTACCTGCGTATGGTCGAACACATCATCGCCCTGCGTTTGGGCATGGGCGTGGACGATGTGGTGATCAGCACCAACTCCGGCGACCCGCCGCTCTTTGACCGCAGCAGCGTTGATTTGGTCGAGGCGGTCGAGCAGTGCGGGATTATCGAGCGCGACGAGCCCGCGCAGTACGTGACCGTCAAAGAGCCGGTCACCTTCGGCGGCAATCGCGGTGACTTCCTGACCTTCCTGCCGCCCGAGAACGGCGAGAAGAAGTTGCGACTGGATGTGGCGATCGACTTCAACTCGATCATCGGTCAGCAGCGTATTGTCTTTGACGTCACGCCGGACAGTTTCCGTCACGGCGCATTCGCGCGCACCAACGCTTCGCACGGCCAGATGCTGATGGTCTGCCTGTTCGGTTTCCTCTTTGCGGACACGCGCAATCTCGGCTACACGACGGACAACATCCTGATCCACGGCAAGCATAAATATTACGGTGAGCCGCGTTTTGTGCAGGAGGACAGCGGCAAGGCACTCGAGCCGGTCTGGCACCGTGCCACGCTTGATCTGCTGGCCGCGATCGCGCTGATCGATATCGGACGCTTCGTCGGACGCGTGGTCTCCTACCGTGCCGGACACACGCTTGATGCGCGCGCGGTGGGCCTGCTCTACAAACATGGACTGCTGACCACGCTGGCATAGGCGGCTACAGGTTTCGGGTGGCGCCGGAAATCCGTGCCCGTTCACAGCGGAGCGGTACACGTTCATGCACACGACTACTTGGAGGCCACCCGGTCAGCGCGGATGCAGAATTCGACCGCTTCTTGGGTTTCATGGTTTCAAGGTTTCAAGGTTTCATGGTTTCATCCAAATCGGGGTCGCTATCGCTATCGGGATCGGGATCGATTGTTTAACCACGAACACACGGGATGGCACTGCTCGGGTTTTTATCCACAGATTTACACAGATTACGCAGGTTTTTTGGGGCATCGCTCGGTTTTTGGGAACGCCAGGGGGAATTCCTGATTTTCATGAAGTTTCATGTTTTTCATGGTTTCATCCAAATCGGGGTCGCTATCGCTATCGCTATCGGGATCGATTGTTTAACCACGGGACACTTTCTTGGGTTTCATGGTTTCAGGTTTCAAGGTTTCATGGTTTCATCCAAATCGGGATCGGGGTCGGTATCGGTATCGGGATCGATTATTTCACCACGGGACGCTTTCTTGGGTTTCGGGGTTTCAAGGTTTCATGGTTTCATCCAAATCGGGGTCGCTATCGCTATCGGTATCGGGATCGCTATCGGGATCGCTATCGGGATCGATTTTCCTGATACGTGGTCCTGATAGAAAGAAATGACCGGTACGACAATCACCCCGGATATCTGCCTGTCAGCCGGTCTGTGCAGATCAATGCCTGTGCAAAGCGCGTGGCCGCTTTCAAAACTTCAGGTGTTGCGCTGGCCGGTCGCGCGGGCATGCGTCATTCGCGTGTTTCGCGTTTCAGCCGTTCGACGTGTTCCATGCGCCGGGCGAGGGTTTCCTCATATCCCTGCGCGGCAGGACGGTAATAGCGCTTGTCCTTCGGCAGATACAGTTGATCCACGGTATGCTGGGCATAATCGTGCGGATACTTGTAAGCCGTGTCGAGTCCCTCCCGCCCCACGGCACGGACATGCACGTTCTTGAGGTGCTCCGGCACCGCCAAGACACGGCCGGAGCGCACGTCCGCCAGAGCCTCTTCCACGGCGAGGTACGACGCATTGCTCTTGGGCGCGGTCGCCAGATAGGTGGTGGCCTGCGCGAGGGAGATACGGGCCTCCGGCATACCGATGAACTCTACGGCATGCATGGCCGCGACCGCCACCGTGAGTCCGCGCGGGTCGGCATTGCCGATGTCTTCGGAGGCGAGAATGATCAGACGGCGCGCGATGAACCGCGGGTCTTCGCCGGCCTCCAGCATTTTGGCGAGCCAGTAGATCGCGGCGTGGGGATCGGAACCGCGCACCGATTTGATGAAGGCCGAAATGGTGTCGTAGTGGCCGTCCTCATCTTTATCATAGACGACCATCTTGCGCTGTACCGAGTCCTCGATCACGGCGTGGGTGATGCGGATCACCCCGTCCGGATCGGGCGGCGTGGAGCGGACCGCGATCTCAAGTGCATTCAGCGCGCGCCGCGCGTCTCCATCGCACATGGTGGCGAGAAACTGTGTGGCCTCGGGCGTGAGTTCGGCCGGAAGATGACCCAATCCGCGCGAGGAGTCGGCCAGCGCGCGCTGCACCAGACAGGTGATGGCTTCCTCGCTCAGCGGTCGCAATTCGAACACCAGGGAGCGTGAGGTGAGCGGACTGTTGACGAAGATATTCGGGTTGTGGGTGGTGGCACCGATGAGGGTTACCGTGCCGTTCTCAACATACGGCAGCAGCACATCCTGCTGCGATTTGCTGAACCGGTGGATCTCGTCGATGAACAGGATGGTGCCGGGGTCGTTCCGGTAGAGGCGGGCGGTCTCACAGAGAGAGCGTAACGTGGCGACATTAGACAGAACCCCGCTGGTCCGCTCAAACCGTCTGCGGGTGATGCGGGAGATGACTTCGGCCAGGGTGGTTTTGCCGCATCCGGGCGGCCCGTAGAAAATCAGGTTGGTCAGGCGGTCCGCCTCAATCACGCGGCGCAACAGTTTTCCCGGGCCGAGAATATGCTCCTGCCCCACCACGTCTTCAAGCGTTTCGGGCCGCATGCGTGCGGCCAACGGGGGGCGGAGGCCCTCTGCGGCGTGTCCCGTCGGGAACTCCGGCGATGACGCCGATTTGTCGAAAAGATCTTGATCCGTCATGTGCGTGTTCTGCTTGTGGGGGTGGCCGGCTTGCGCGCCGGATTCAGGGAAGGGGATCGGCAAGATAAAAGATCAGGCTGGTGAAATTGAAGAGCGCGTGCATGGTGATGGGGGTCAGGAGCGAGCCGGTGGCAGCGTAACCCGCAGAAAAAAACATGCCCAGCACCACCAGCGGCAGAAAGGACGCGAGGTGAAGATGCACCGTCGCGAAATAGAGGGAGGAAACCAATGCGGCGCCCACAACCGACCTCCCGCGCAGCAGGCATGGGAAGAGGATGCCCCGGAACAGGGTCTCCTCGGAAAGGGGGGCGAGAAACACGGCCGCCCCCATCATGAAGAGGCGTGCCCCGGGCGCCCGCGAGGCATCGCCAAGCCAGTCAAAGACCTCCTGATGTTGCGGTGCGAAACCCCAAGCCTCCAGACCTGCGGAAATCAGGAACGAGAGCAGGGCCACCGGCGGGATCGCGGCGAGTCCGTAGACCAGCCCTTTCGCCACTGCGGCGGCCGGCCTAACCGGTCCGGCGAGAAACATCCTCCGCAGGCCGCACCTCGCGTGGACGCCACAGAACATCACGACCAGCACACTCGAACAGAGATAAAGCAGGGGACCGAGCACCAGCGCGCGGTCGTCAGGCCGAAACGCGGTCCCTGCCGTCCGAGGCAAGGACGCCAGAGCGAACAGGAACGTGATGATCAGGGTCACTCCGGCGTGAACATCCGAGAGGGGGAGCGAGGCCAGGTGCGCGACGGCGACGGTCCGCGCGCCTGCGGCGCGACGACGTTGCGCGGACCACAACAGCGCGAGCGCTGCGGCAACTCCCGCGACCAGAATCCCCCCGCCCGCGATCTGGCAGACCCAGCGTGCCGTGATGTTATCGGCGTTCGGAACGAACATGCCTCTATTGTGCCCTCTCCCTTGCCTGCGGGCAATCAGAAAGACGGGACGACACGCTTACGGGCACGTTATCGGTGCACGGACGGGGAGGGCGCAGCGCGGGATCAAACGCGTGTTCGGGCCGGAAGGCTTGCCAGACATGCGGGCTGCCGTCCGGAATTTGCGCGCGCACATTACGGTAATCGCTGTCCGTCAGCAACGGGTCCACGCGCGTGGTGCGGAACTGGTGGGGAAGCCCGGAACCGGCGATCAGCCGCAGGCTTCGCAAGAGGTCATCCTGAGCACACGCGGTGCCCGTGAGTCGCGGGTAGTGTTCCCACGGGGCCTTGACATCCATGGCGATGAAATCCACGAGACGCTCGTCGAGCACGCGGCGGAGCATTTCCGGCTGCGAACCGTTGGTGTCCAGTTTGACCGCGAGGCCGAGCGTTTTGAGGCGCAGCAAAAACTCCGGCAGATCCTGCTGGAGGGTCGGCTCGCCTCCGGAGACCACGACTCCGTCCAGACGGGTTCGGTACTCCGTGATCCGGGCGAACACCTGTTCTTCCTCCAGCATCTGTCCGGCTACGGGCAGGAGGGGGATCAGGTGCGCATTATGGCAGAAGGGGCAACGGAAATTACAGCCCTGCGTGAACACCACGGCGGCCACACGGCCCGGATAATCGCAGAGGCTGAGCGGCACAACCCCCGCGATGTTCATCGCGCCGCCGCCTCGCAGACGTGGTAGGTTTTGCGCTGGTGGAACTCGTTCTGCTTGCCCGCGTTCCACTGCTGAATAGGCCGGATGTACCCCACCACACGCGAATAGACTTCCGTGTACTGTCCGCAGTGCGGGCACTCATGCACCTCGCCGGACAGGTAGCCGTGATCCTCGCAGATGCTGAAGGTCGGCGTCAACGTGAAGTACGGCAACCGGTAGTTCCGGCAGACCATGCGCACGAACGCCTTGACTGCCTGCGGGTCGCTGACCGCCTCGCCGATGAAGGCGTGCACGACCGTGCCGCCGGTGTACTTGGTCTGAATCTCATCCTGCAGATCCAGCACACGCAGGATGTCGTCGCTGTAATTGACCGGAAGCTGGGTCGAGTTGGAGTAGAAGGGCTCTCCCTCGCCGCCGGCCGTGATGATCTCGGGGTAGAGTTTCCGGTCGAGCCGGGCGAGACGGTAGGTCGTGCCCTCGGCCGGGGTCGCCTCCAGATTGTAGAGGTTGCCGGTCTCTTCCTGATAGTCGGCCAGCCGCGCGCGCATGAAATCCATCACGGTCAAGGCAAAGGCGCGACCGCGCCCGCTACCGATATCCTCGCCGAAGAGGTTGAGGCACGCCTCGTTCAGGCCCACGAGTCCGATGGTGGAGAAGTGGTTCTGCCAATAGGTGCCGAAACGCTGGTAAACCTGACGCAGATAGAAACGCGTGTACGGGTAGAGGTTCTGCGCGGTGAACTGTTCCAGCACCTTGCGCTTGATTTCCAGACTGTTGCGCGCGATCCCCATAAGGTTGTCCAGGCGGGCGAGGAAATCGTCCTCATCGGTGGCGAGGTAACCGAGCCGCGGCATATTGATCGTAACCACGCCGATTGACCCGGTCTGCGGATTGGCACCGAACAGACCGCCGCCACGCCGGTTCAACTCGCGCGTGTCGAGGCGCAGACGGCAACACATCGAGCGGGCGTCGTCCGGACTCATGTCGGAATTGACGAAGTTCGCGAAGTACGGGATGCCGTACTTGGCCGTGACCTCCCAGAGCTTCTCCAGACCAGGGCGCTCCCAGTCGAAATCCTGGGTGATGTTGTAGGTCGGGATCGGGAAGGTGAAGACGCGCCCCTTGGCATCGCCCTCGGTCATGACCTCCAGAAACGCGGTGTTGATCATGTCCATCTCGTGCTGGAAATCGGCATAGGTCTCCGGCATCTCCTTGCCGCCGATGACCGCATGCTCGTTCGCCAGCGTCGACGGCGCGATCAGGTCCATCGTCAAGTTCGTGAAGGGCGTCTGGAAGCCGACGCGCGTCGGCACGTTGACATTGAAGATGAACTCCTGCAAGGCTTGCCGGACCTCGGCGGCGTTGAGCCGGTCATACCGCACGAAGGGGGCGAGCAGGGTATCGAAGCTGGAGAAGGCCTGGGCGCCGGCGGCCTCGCCCTGCAGCGTGTAGAAGAAGTTGACGATCTGCCCCAACGCGGTACGGAAATGTTTGGCGGGCAGGCTTTCGGCTTTGCCGGCCACGCCCTTGAAGCCGCTGCGCAGCAAATCCTGCAAATCCCATCCCACGCAGTAGACGCTCAGCAGATTCAGATCGTGGAGATGCAACGCGCCGTTGTCGTGCGCCTCACGGATCTCCGCCGGATAGATTTTGTTGAGCCAGTAGGCTTTGCTGACCTCGCTTGAGATGTAGTTGTTGAGCCCCTGCAGCGAGTAGGCCATGTTGGAGTTCTCGCGCACACGCCAGTCCGCTTTGCCCAGATACCGGTCGATCAGGTCCACGTCCGCTTTGCGGAGCATTTCGCGGATCCGGGCGTGCTGGTCGCGGTAAATGATGTAGGCCTTGGCCGTGCGGCGGTAGGGCGAGGCAAGCAACACCTCTTCAACGATGTCCTGCACGTTTTCGACAGAGAGGTCAAGCGTGTCGGTGAGGGAGTGGATGATCGACATGACCTTGAGGGTCAGTTTGCGCGCCTCGTCCCCGGCGAACTCGCCCGTCGCTTCTCCGGCCCGAAGAATGGCGCCCACAATTTTATTCGAATCGAAGACCTCCGAACGCCCGTCACGTTTACGAATCCGGAGAATCAAGTCTGGCTGCTCATACCTGCTCATAAAAACCCTTCCCCCCTGCACCCGTCTCTATCGGACGTGCGGATTCCTCTATAAAAAGAGGACTTAAAAGAATCAAACGAATAACAGGCCGCACTATATATTGATCCGGCAACGAATTCAACCACAAAATGTGGTAGAAAAGACTTTGGTCAAAAGGCCCGGAAGAAGCGGCCCGCATTTTTGGGCCTTAAAACTGTGACATAATGTCATGCGGTCGGCAAAAAGAGTCATGTTGACCCAAACAGGGCCGTGTGTCACGGCATTGTTTTTTTATATAACTCATAGTGTGATAATGTCTTACGTATTACAAAGATCGGTATGAAAAAGTTGGCATGGACAATGCGAAGAGATAGGCGGTTCCGTTGGTTCCGAAAAATAGAGTGTTAAAGGAAAGGAGAAATACCATGAGAGCATATCTGAGTCCTTGGGGCAATCCCTGGCGTGTCTTTGACGAGTTGATGGGTGATTTCCCTTATGACCTCTTCAATTCGGCTTGGCGTGCCCGTGTTGGCGCCAACCCGCGTGTGAACGTGTGGGAGAGCGAAAAAGGTCTGGTGGTCGAAGCGGAGGTTCCCGGCATGGAGCCGGATACGCTGGACGTGGCGGTTGACGCGAACGTGCTGACGCTTAAAGGCAAGCGCGAGTTGCCGGACGGCACGGAGAATGAGTTCCAGCGCAGTTTCAACCTGCCCTTCGAACTGGATGAGAAAGGCATCAAGGCGACCGTGAAAAACGGTGTGCTGACCGTCACCATTCCCCGGAAGGCGGCGGCGGAGAAGCGCAAGATCGCCATTGAGAAACTGTGACCGGGTCGCGAAAGGAAAGGAGGAGAGCATGAGCTTGATGAAACGTGATAGAGTTGAAGCCGAGAAGGCCAACCGTTTGGAGCTGACCCCTGTGAGCCGGATCACCGAAAGCGAAGAGGCGTTCACGCTCACGATGGAGTTGCCCGGCGTGTCGGAAAAACAGGTTGAGTTGACTTTGGAGGACCGTACGCTGACGGTCACGGCCGAAAAAGAGGTGGCTTCCTTCAAGGACTACACCTTGATCCTGAATGAGATTCAGGAGGCGCGGTATCGCGCGGCGTTTGAGCTTCCCGAGCGCGTGGACACGGCGAAGGTGCAGGCATCCTGCAAAAACGGCATGCTGGTGCTGACGCTGCCCAAACGCGAGGAGGTCAAACCGCGACGGATCGCGATCACGGCGGGATAAGGGCACAAGACATATGGCGGCCAGCGCAACGCTGGCCGCTGGCTGGCTGGCGGTGTAAACACCGCGCACAGAACCGACACCGCGCACAGGGCCGAGGGCGGTTCTGTGCGCCCCGTTCACGGGACGTTTCAGCACAGCACTGACGACCACGGGTTGTCATACCGGCGTCGGCTCTGTTATGCTGTGGGCATGACAGTGGAATTCATGAGAATCCATCCCGAAGCCGTGGTGCCGTCGTATGCGCATCCCGGTGATGCGGGCATGGATGTCAGTGCCTGCGAGTCGGCCGTGCTTCAACCCGGGGAGCGCAAACGGATCCGCACCGGTCTTGTGGTGGCGCTGCCGCCGGGAACCGAGGCACAGATGCGCCCGCGCAGCGGTCTGGCGCTCCGGCACGGGGTGACGCTGCTGAACACGCCCGGCACGGTGGACGAGGGGTACCGCGGGGAGATCGGCGTGATCCTGATCAACCACGGCGACACGCCGTTTGAAATTACCGCAGGGATGCGGATCGCGCAGATGGTGATCGCGCCGGTGGCGCGCGCCGAGGTGCGGGAAGTCGCGGAACTCGGCGGGACCGTGCGCGGAACGGCCGGCTTCGGTTCGACAGGCGTGTGACGGCGCGTTCCGCAGGGTTCCCGCCTAGGCGGCCAGGGGGCTCACGCGCCCTGCCGCTTCTCCTGAACGGCAGGCTTGAAGGCCACGGCCATCAGCACCGCCAACACCAGCGCGGAGACCATTGCGATCAGATACGGGGTCGTCCACACATGGGTGCCGTCTGCGGCCACGTTCTTCTTGAGAATCCCGTCAAACACGAAGTTTGAAAGGAAGGTTCCCAAGCTGAACATGATCAGCCCGATGAAGCCCTGCGCTTGACCGCGCAACTCGGCAGGTGCCGCCGCATCCACATACATCTGGCTGCCGACGACGAGCATGCCGAAGATCAGCCCGTGGATCAGAATGCCGGCATAGTCACAGATCTGCAGTCCGTGCGCCGCGCCCAGATAGAACATGCCGTAACGGAAGACCAGCGCCAGCAATCCCAAAACCATAGCCCATTTATAGCCCGCCTTCTTCAGAATAACCGGGATCAGGAGCATGAAGACCAGTTCCAGCACCTGTCCAAGGTTCATGACCCCCGTCAGATATTCGTACCCGCGCTCCTTCAGATAGGTGCTGTTGTAGACGTTGTACCATTGGAACGGCACCATCGCCAGAAGGATGAGCACGGAGAACACCAAAAAGTCGGGGCGCTTGAGCAATACCAGCGCGCGCAGCCCCAGCGTATCGACCAGCGACATCTTCTGCCCCTTGGCCGGCGGTTGGGTCGGCGGCAGGAAAAAGGCCAGCACGCCGCCTAGTGCCGCAGCGATCGCCCCGCCCAAAAAGATGTACGGGGTGCTGTCAAACTGGGCGATGCCGAAAACCTTGGTGCCGATGATGCTGAAAATCGCTGCCGCGACCCAGCCCAGCGTACCGAACACGCGGATCTGCGGGAAGGCTTCGGTTGTGCTGTTTGCCATTGCGATCGTGGCGGTCAGCGACCAGGTCGGCATGTAAAACACCATCACCAGCAGCAACGTCACGAACAACATCCCCGGAGTCTTGATCGTGTAGGCGTAGGCCAGCAGCACAGCCGTCACGAAGTTACAGAGCGCCAGCACCTTCTCGCTGTTCATCAGTCGGTCTGCGAACATGCCGAAGATCGGCGAGGCCAGGGCACCGAAGCCCATGATCATGCCGCAGAGCAACGGCAGGGCACTGCCTTTGGGTGCCATTTCGGTGATATATGGGAACATTGGGATGAACCAGACCGGCAACATCATGAACTGCAGGAACATCATGGCGCTGAGTTTGACGCGCGTGGCCATCGGCATATGATCGGACATAAACGACCCCCTAGATACGCCGCGTGTGCGGCATTGAGTTCAAAACAAGGTTTACGGTGAGAATTATCACAAACCCCGGGCGGTCTTGTCAATACCGACCCTTTTCACTTACCCTAAAAAGAGCAGTTGAACCTTCAACTCTCTTTGGTTTCGTGGTTTCAGGGTTTCGTGGTTTCAGGGTTTCGTGGTTTCAGGGTTTCATCCAAATCGGTATCGGGATCGCTATCGGTATCGGGATCGCTATCGCTATCGGGATCGATTGCTTCACCACGGGACACAACCGCCTCACAGTCTTACAGCCTCACAGTCTTACAGCCTTTGAGATTGCGGGCTCCGCCCGCATCTCAATACGTCAAAACCCGATGTTTACGGGGTTTTGCTAGAATTCTACCCGTTCAACTGCTCCTTTTAGGCTTACCGTTCAGCCAATGTTCCACGGTCGCCAGCAGGTTCATCACCCTCGCCGTGTAGATATGGCAGTTCATCCAGACATGGTACCGCTGGTCGTCGCGGTCCGCCTTCACCCAGAAGGTCTTGTAGCATCCGTCTTCCCACTGCGCACGCGTGATCGTGTCGCCGAGCACCCGCGCCTTGGCCCAGTATTCGTGCCCGCCGGTCGCCTTGTGGAGCGCGAGATAGACTTCGATCATCTTTGCGGACGAAGCGTCGATCGGCTCGCCCATTGCCAGCTGCTCGATCGTGCCCGGCACGTACCAGTTCGCGGGATTGAAGTGATGCGCTCTTCTGTCGCCGACCTCGGGTTTCTCCCACGCGACAAACTGGTCTTCGGCCCAGCGGACCAGTTCCATCGCCAGTTCGAGCCGCTTCGCGTCCCCGGGAAAGCGCTTCAGCAGATAGATCGCCGTCGAAGCCGCCTCGTGCATCGTGGGATTGAGATAAGGCGGACGCGGTTTCGTGTCCTCGAACTGCCCCTCCCAATTCCAGGTCTTCAAGGGACCCTTCTCGACATACGCGAACGCACGGTTCGCCGCTGCACGGTATTCGGGCTTTTTCGTAACGGCATAGAGCGATTCAAGGAAGTCGATCACCGGCAACGGGATAAGACGGTTCGGCGCCACCGGCTCGCCGGTATCCTCGCGCACCTTCAGCGGCCACGTGCCGTCCGTTCCCTGAAGTTTCAAGTACGTCGCCGCGATCTTCTCCGCCGCATCCAGATACCCTTCGTCCCTTGCCAACGCCACATGCAACTTCACAAGCGCCTCGCCGGCTTTGGCGGGATAGATGAGCATGTTGAGTCCCGCATTCTGCTTCGACCGGCCGTACTCCCCTTCGCCTTCATAGGTCTTCGTGAAGTATTCAAGCGGCGTGCCAGCGGCGCAGCGGTTGCGGATCAGGTGGTCTGCCGCCTTCTTCGCGGTTTCGAGCGCGAACGCGCGGTGTTCCGGACGCGTCTTTGCAATATCGAGGAGAATGCCGATCTCCGCACTGAGCATCTTCGATGGATAGCCGTTGAGCGAATAGGACGGATCGGGCGTTCCGTGGTCATGGAGATAGCGGATCGACGGCTCATTCAACACGAACTCGAAGGCCTTGCGGGCCGACTGTGCATACGAACACGCAGCCGACTCGTACATCCCCTCGTGGAACGTCGCCTTTTTCCAGAACTTGCGCACGGGTGTCGGCGGTTTCATCGCAACCGCACTGCCTGTAACGGTCGCATCCCCCGGGGCGGTTTCGATGAAACCGCCGTTTGCGTCAAGAGCCGCCACCCGCAGTTCGATTGCGCCAACGGGCAACTTCTCCCAAATCGGCGACAACGCCGCCTGCGGGCTCTCCGCCTCGAACGAAAATTCCGCACCGCTCTGGTGTTTCGCGATGAAACGGTACTTCACCGCCCCGTTGACCTCGGGGAAATCGAACGCCGGCGCATACTCGAACCACGGCGACACCTTGTTCCAGAACGGCCGCCCTTCCACGCCGCCCTGGCGTATCGGAATCGACGTCGGCCCGCCATACACCGACAAGGCGGCCATTGCAAACCACGCCACCGGCTTCCGTGCTTTAAGACAACTCCTCATTTATCCAGTCTCCTTTTTTAGATGCGTGGCACGGGTGCCGTGCCGATCACCTCCAGCAGGTCCCGTTCGGCTTACTGCCGACGATATTGATCTTGAAATGGTCGTACAGATTCCTGCTTTTTGCGTGGATACCCATAAAATAAAGCTGTTTTCTTTTTTGTCAATTGCCGTTTCGGAACCGGTCGGGGAAAAGTCCAAACGCAACCTGTCTTGTCAGGGAGGGTGGAATATGCTATTACCGCACTTTCTTGCAACAGTGGCGGATCCTGATAAGCAATGAACAGAGGCGGACGTGACAGAGCGTGAGGCGTTGATCGCCTTGAATCAGATTTCGGGATTGGGTGCGGTGACGACCCGGCGTATGGCGGAACGGTTCGGTGACTTGTCAGCCGTGTTCGGGGCGTCCGAGTCCGAATTGTTAAGTGTGCCGGGGATCGGCGCCGAGCGGGCGCGGCAGTTTCACGCGGAATTGCGGCGGGTGGCGGCGGGGCCGGAACTGGCGCGGGCGGAGAAAAAGGGGGTTCGGCTGGTCACATGGGCGGATCCGGAATACCCGGCCCTGCTGAAGCAGATCGCCGACCCGCCGCTGGTCCTGTATGTCGCGGGGGCGGCGGAGGCGTTGAATCAGCCTGCCGTGGCGGTGATCGGGACGCGCCGGCCCACGGTATACGGGCGCGAAACCGCCCGTTTCTTCGGGTACCGCCTGGCGGCCGCAGGATATGTGGTGGTGAGCGGATTGGCTCTCGGCATCGACACCGAGGCCCATACGGGCGCGGTGAAGGCCAAGGGGCGGACAGTGGCGGTGCTGGGCGGGGCGTTGGACCGTCTCTTTCCCAAAGAGAATACCGGGTTGGCGCGCGAGATTGTGGCGCAGGGCGGTGCGGTGATCTCCGAATACCCGTTCGGCAGGCAGCCGGACCGCCAAACCTTCCCGATGCGCAACCGGATCGTCAGCGGTCTCTGCAAAGGGGTGTTGGTGATCGAGGCGCCGCTCAACAGCGGTACGCTGATCACCGTGGGGCAGGCGCTGGATCAGAACCGCACGGTGATGGCGGTGCCCGGGCGGATCGACTCGCCGGTGTCGCAGGGTTGCCACCGCCTGTTGCGCGAGGGTGCGCGTCTGGTCACGACCGCGGACGAGGTGATCGAGGAGGTGGAGGATCTGCTGGCCGGCGCGAAGACGCGCGAGACGCCGGCAGCAGTGCGGAGCGGGACGGAAGAGGCGCGCCCTCCGGCGTGCGTCCTCTCCGAGGACGAGCGGAAGGTCGTGGCGCAGATCGGGATGGAGGAGGTTTCGGTGGATGCGGTGGTGCGGGGCAGCGGATTGGATGCGGGCACCGTGAACGCGATGCTGGTGGGGTTGCAGATCAAGCGGGTGGTCCGGCTGTTGCCGGGAGGCTTCGTGACCCGCGTGTCCCGGGCAAGTTGACCGGCCCGGGGGGGATGTTTGGGTGCGGCGGATTTGGGCCGTACGGGTTGGGACGTAACCGATGTGAGGAAAGGTGCACATGAGTAAGAAACTGGTGATTGTCGAGTCGCCCGCGAAGGCGAAAACGATTGGGAAAATGCTGGGTTCCGGCTATGTGGTCAAGTCTTCGGTGGGGCATATCCGGGATTTGCCGGAGCGTACGCTGGGCGTGGATATCGAGCAGGGCTTCGTGCCGAAGTATGTTTTGTCGAAAGGCAAAACCAAGGTGATCGCGGAGTTAAAGAAGGCGGTCAAAGGGTGCGACGAGATTTACCTCGCGCCTGATCCGGACCGCGAGGGGGAGGCGATCGCCTGGCACTTGCGCGAGACGCTGGCGGAGGTGGCCGATGGGAAGCCGTTCCACCGGGTCATGTATAACGAGATCACGCCGCGTGCGGTCCGCGCCGCGTTCGAGAAGCCGGGGCACCTCGATATGCGCCGCGTGGACGCGCAGCAGGCGCGGCGCGTGTTGGACCGGATCGTCGGGTATATGGTCAGCCCCATGCTCTGGCGTCGCCTCAAGCGCGGGCTGAGCGCCGGGCGCGTGCAGTCCGTGGCCCTGCGGCTGTTGTCAGAGCGCGAGCGTCAGATTCAGGCTTTCCGTCCGGAAGAGTACTGGGTGATGGGCGCACGTGTCCGGCGCGCCCTTGCGCCGTTGGATCCGTTCACGGTCAAACTTGCCAAAGTGGACGGCGAGAAGCCGGTCATTGGTTCGGAAACCGAGGCGCGCGCGCTGTTGAGCGATCTCGAGGGCTGCACGCTGCGGGTGCGGGAGGTGCGGGTCCGCGAAACGACGCGCAGGCCCCTGCCGCCGTTCATCACCTCCACGCTCCAGCAGGCGGCCTCTACCGTGTGCGGATTCTCGCCGAGCCGCACCATGAGCCTGGCGCAGAAACTGTACGAGGGCGTCGCGCTCGATGCGGGCGGGCCTGTCGGTCTGATCACCTACATGCGTACGGATTCGGTCAACATCTCCCGGGACGCGCAGGCGGCTGCGCGGGAACACATCATAACCGCGTACGGCAAGGAGTATTATCCGGCGTCGCCGAATGTGTACCGCAGCCGTGCGAGTGCCCAGGAGGCGCATGAGGCAATCCGGCCCACGGAGGTCACCCGGACGCCTGAAAGTCTCAAAGGAATCTTGGACGCCTCCTCTCTCAAGCTGTACGACCTGATCTGGCGCCGGTTCGTCGCCAGCCAGATGGCGGCGGCGAAGATCGCGCAGAAAACCGTGGAGATCGAACCGGTCCCGCCCGCGTCAACCGGGGTCGCGCCGCGCCGCGCCTGCCTCTTTACCGCGTCGGCCTCGGAGGTGCGGTTCGATGGATTCCTGAAGGTGATGGCGCTGGACATCCGGCGCAAAAAGCCTGAGGAGGAGGATCCCGAAGAGGAGGTCGAAGAGGTCCAACGGTTGCCGCCGCTGGCTAAAGGCGACGGGCTGGTGCCGCTGGAATGGCTGAGCGAGCGCAAGGAAACCAAGCCGCCCGCCCGGTACAGCGAGGCGTCGCTGATCCGGGCGCTGGAGGCAAACGGCGTGGGACGGCCCTCGACGTACGCCTCCATTCTGGAGACATTGAGCTCGCGGGACTATACGACACGTGAAAAGCGGCAGTTGATGCCCACGCCGCTGGGTCTGGAGGTCAACGACCTGCTCGTCGGGAAACTCGGTTCGCTGTTTGATGTCGGGTTCACCGCGCGCATGGAGGAACGCCTTGATGAGATCGAGGCGGGCGGGATCGGCTGGACCGCGATGCTGGATGATTTTTACAAGCGGTTCGAGCAGTGGATGGAACAGGCCAAAGAACCGCCCGCGGATGCCGGCAAGGTGGAGACAATGCTGTCGTTGCTGGAGCGGGTCACGGTCTGGGCGCCTGCGGTGCAGCGGGGGAACAGCAAACGAGTGTACAGCGACGAACGGTTTGTGAAATCGGTGCGCGAACAGATTGAGAAATCCGCGAGACCGGTTTCCGAAAAACAGCTTACGGCACTTGCCAAAATCGCCGTGCGCTATCGCGAGCAACTCCCGGAGGTCGAGGCGGTGTTGAAGTCGTGCGGTTTCGGCGAAATCGTGGAGACCGACAACGCCGCGCCGAGCGGGGAAGAGGTGATGCGGCGTTTTGCGGTGCTGAAGGAGGTGGAACTCTCCGAGCGCCAGATGAAATTCGTGGAATCGCTGCGGCATCAGGCGGAAAGCGGCCGAAAGCTGAGCGAAAAGCAAATGGCCGCGCTGGACCGCATCGTTGTGCAGAACGCGGCGCAGATCCGCGATTTCGAGACGGTGAAGGCCTCGCTCGGGCTGACGGCGGAGGAGAGCGAGCCGTCGACCGACCACGAGAGTCCGGTGCTGCTGGAGATGCTGGGTCACGTCACAGAGTGGCAGGCTCCGGTGCAGCGGGGGAAGATGTCCTTCGATGACCAGGCCTTTTTCGTCAGTCTTTCGGAACAGTTCAACCACAAGCGTTCGCTTTCGCCGCGGCAGCGGTATGCCATGCGGCGGATGGTGTTCCGTTACAAGGCGCAGATTCCGGGGTTTGAGCGTTATGCGGCCAAACTGGGGTTGAAGAGCAAATCCGACAAGACGGAAACCTCCGGGACAAAGGAAGCGTAGGCGGAACGGGTTTCCGGGAGGGGCCCGGATTCGCCGGGAGAATGTCATGGATGGGCAATTCGACGCCAATGCCGATACAACAATGGAGGTGCGGTTCGGCGACACCCCGCCGGAGCCGATGCCGAACCGGATCGATGTGGCGCGTGACCCTGCGGTCGGACAGTTTGTCCGGTATCTGACGGCCGAACGCAACGCCTCGGCGCATACCGTCGCGGGGTACCTTCAGGATATCGGGCAGTATGCCGCATTTGTGTGGGGGACGGAGAAGCGCGGGGGGCCGCCGTTCGCATGGGACGAACCCGACCGTGCGCGGGCCCGCGCCTTTCTCTCCGCCTTCCACCGTAAGGGGCACGCGCCCGCCACGACCCGCCGCAAGCTCTCTTCGTTGCGTACCTTCTACCGGTATCTGGAGCGCGAGGGGCGAACCACCGCGCAGCCGTTCGCGGGGCTGCGCGGGCCGCGTCTCGGGAAACGCCTGCCCGTTGTTCTGAGTCTGCGCGAAGTTGAGGCTCTTCTGGCGGCTCCGCTTGCCGCGCTGCGGAAACGGTCGGACGCGGGGCGGGCGCCCTCGCTGTGGGCCGAATATGCGGCGTTACGCGATACCGCGATATTCGAGGTGCTCTACAGCACGGGGTGCCGGATCGGCGAGGTTGCCGCGCTGGTCTGGCGCGACATCCGGTTCGAGTCGGGCACCACGATTGTCGAGGGCAAAGGCCGCAAACAACGGTTGTGCGTCTTGGGGCGGCCCGCCTGTGATGCGCTGATCCGGCTGCGCGACGCGGCCACGCGCCTCTGGCCCGCGACAGCGGGACCGCAGGCGCCGCTCTTCCTCAACCGCGAGGGGGGCGCGTTGACTTCGCGTTCGATCGAGCGCCAGATGAAGGTGTGGCTCCGGGCTGCGGGCCTGCCGCAGGAACTCACGCCGCACAAGTTGCGCCACAGTTTCGCCACCCACCTGCTCAACGCCGGCGCCGACATGCGCAGTGTGCAGGAGATGCTCGGCCACGCGAGTCTCTCCACCACGCAGATCTACACGCACGTTTCCATTGACCGGCTGAAGGATGCGTACGCCAAGGCCCATCCGCGAGCCTGATCGCGCTGTCCGGCGGACGCTTCAGCGGCGGGCGGGAGACGAGAGCCGGTTGACCATTTCCAGCACGATCGCGCCCGTGATCCGCAGACTCTCGACCGAAAGTTTGTCCAGCGTGTCCTGCCGCGTATGCCAATAATCGTTGAGTCCCGGACGGCTTCCGTAGGAGAAGTCGATCAAGTTCACTGCCGGATAGCCCAAATCCAGAAACGCCTGGTGGTCATCGTAAATGTTGCCGTCAAACAGGCCGATATGATCGCGGAGGCCGACGGCTTCCGCGGCCTCCAAAGCCAGCACACGGAGCGCTGCGGTGCTGTTGCGCGGCAGGGTGAGTTTAAGATCGCGGTCGCCGACCATGTCGGTGAGGATCACGGCCCGGATCTTCCGTTTTTCCTCTTTCATCTGCCGCGCAAGCCGTTTGCTGCCGTGAAAGCCGTCCTGCGCGCCATACGCGATCATACACTCCTCGCCGTCCATGAACCCGAACAGGATGGAGGGTTCGCGCGGTCCGGCGTCGCGCAACGCGCCTGCCAGTTCCAGCAGCAACCCGGTGGAGGAGCCGCTGTCATTGGCACCCTGAAACCCTTCCCCGATGCCGCTCATGGTGTCGAAGTGCGAGAGCAGGATAATCCATGTGTCCCCGGTGCCGGGCAGGGTGGCCAGCACGTTACGGAATTCGCGCGGTCCGCGCGGGGTGGGCTCGGTGAAACGGTCGATCCGCGCTGGAAGGCCTTGTTCGGCCAGACGGTCGCGGATCCAGCAGGCTGCTTTCTCCCCGCCCGGCGTGCCTGCATCGCGCGGGGTGCAGTCCCGCACCAGCCCTTCGACATACGCGAAGGCATTGCTGGCCCGCGCGGCCGTCCACACCTGCGGCGGCGGTGCGGATACGGGCTCCGGGTTGGTTGTCCCGAGGTCGCACCCCGTGAGCCCCAGCAAAACCCATCCCAGCATCATCCTCCGCATTCCGGTTCCCTCGCGTCGTCCTCGCGGTTCAATCCAGCGTGATGCCGAACAGGGTCAGCAGCCGGTCCAGATCATCGTTGTCGTAAAAATCGATCTCCAAAATGCCCTTGGTGTGCTTGCCGTTCGCGTGCGTCACGCTGGAAGAGAGACGAATGGCGGTGCCGAAGTGTTTGTGGAGGCGGTCGGTGAGGTCGCGCACATAACTCTCGGGCAGATCCGGCTGGCCGGGGCGGCGGAGTGTCGCGCCCGCATCCCTTTTGTTGCGGCGCTGAACCACCTTCTCCAGCGCGCGCACGGTCAGCCCTTCGGTCACCGCCTTGCGCCCGAGGAGCGTCTGCTCGGTCACGTCCGTCAGGCTGAGCAGCACCTTGGCGTGGCCGGTGGAGAGCAGTCCGCTGCTGATGAGCTGCTTGACCTCGTCGGGCAGATCGAGCAGGCGGAGGGCATTGGCCACACTGGCGCGCGCCTTGCCGACGCGGTCCGCCACCTCCTGCTGGGTCAGGTTGAACGTTTCGGCCAGCGTGTGGTAACCCTCGGCCTCCTCGATGGCGTTCAGATCCTGACGCTGGATATTCTCGATGATGGCCAACTCGGCGGCCCGGCGGTCTTCGGCCTCCACGAGGATCACGGGTACGGTTGCGAGTTTCGCCTCGATGGCGGCGCGCAGGCGGCGCTCGCCCGCAACCAGTTCGTACCGGGCGTCGCCGGTTTTGCGGCAGATGAGCGGCTGGATCACGCCGTTCGCCCGGATGGAGTCCGCCAGTTCACTCAGCGACTCGGCGTCAAAGGTCTGCCGCGGCTGCCACGGCGAGCGGGAAATCTCCGCGACCGGCACGTCAAGCACGCTCCGGCGCGGGTCTGGCGCGGCTGTGTCATACCCGGTCCGCTCCGGCGCGTCCATGCGCGCCGCGACGTTCGGGGTCTGGACCGCATTGCCGGAAGGGCGGCTGATGAGAGCGCCCAGACCGCGGCCAAGACCCGGTTTGGGGTGTTTGCGGGACGCGGCAGGGGCCGTTTTCCGGCCTGCGGCGGCCACAACCTTTTTTGGGGCGGACTTTTTATTGCTCATGGATAGATCCCCGGTCGGTCGAGTCCTGTGGTTTCAGGTAACCCGAACATCAGGTTCATGTTCTGTAGGGCGGAACCGGCCTGCCCTTTCATGAGGTTGTCGATGTGTGCGACCACACGCAGACGGTTCACACGCGCATCGACGCTGACAACAAGGTTGCAGAAGTTCGTGCCGCGCACATTCAGTGTGCCGATTGCGGTCTGGCTGTCGAACACGCGGACAAAAGGGCTCTCGCGGAAGAAATTCCGGTACAACGCCACGAGTTCGGCCTCCGGCATGGCGTGCGTCAGGGTCCCGTAGAGCGTGGAGAGGATGCCGCGGCAGACCGGCACCACCTGCGCGGTGAAGGTGATGCGGACCTCCTGACCCGCGAGCAGGCCCAGTTCACGCTCGACTTCGCACACGTGCTGGTGCCCCGCGAGTTTGTAGGCATTCATCTGCTCGTACCGCGCGGGATAATGGTGGGCCGCGTTCACTTTTTTGCCCGCGCCCGACACCCCGGTCTTGCAGTCGCAGATGATGGTGTCCGGCATGAGCAGACGCTCCCGGACCGCCGGGGCCATGCCGAGGATGCAACTGCATGCGAAACAGCCGGGGTTCCCCACAAGGGTGCTCGTGCGGATCGCGTCGCGGTGCAGTTCGGCCAGACCGTAAACGGTGCGTCCGAGCAGTTCCGGGGCGGCGTGCACCGGATCTTTGCCGATCCGCGTGGCGTAATCGGCGTACGCCTCTGCGGAAGTGAACCGGAAGTCCCCGCTGTAATCGATGACCTTGGCACCGCGGGCCAGCTCTTCCGGAGCACCGCACATGCCCACTCTGTCCGGGGTAGCGAAAAACACCACGTCGGCGGGTTCCTGCGCGCGCGGATCCTCTGCCGCCAGAACCGGCAGATCGCAGAAGCCCGCCAGATGCGGATACACGGCGGAGAGCGGCTGCCCGACAGCCTCCCGCGCGATCAGGGAAACCAGCTTCGCCTTCGGATGCTGCAAGACCAGTTCCGTGATGCCTACGCCGCCGTATCCGGTCGCGCCGACCACTTTGACTCGAATCATAATCGACCTCTCAAAAAAACAGAACGAGATAACATACACGAAATCCGCCGAAACTTCAAAAGGGGAATTCGCGCCCGACGGACGCGCTTTGCGAAAGACGAAAAACAGGGGCTTGCATCGTGCGCCGAAAAAGATGACAATCTCAAATCATCCGTCACAAAGGGCGGTCGCGTCCCCAACAAGGATTTCGAAGCATGCAGAACATCGATTGGAGCAATCTGGGTTTCAAATACATGGATACACGTTGCCACATCCGCTATGTCTGGCGGCAGGGAGCGTGGGATGAAGGGGAACTGGTCAGCGACCCCTGGCTGAAGATGCACATCGCTGCCTCCTGCCTGCACTACGGTCAGGCGGCGTTTGAAGGGTTGAAGGCCTTCCATTGTCAGGACGGCCGCGTGCGCATCTTCCGGCCCGAGGCCAATGCGGAGCGGATGGCCAACACCGCCCGGCGCACATGTATGGCGCAGGTGCCGGTGGCGATGTTCACCGAGGCGGTCCGGCGCGTGGTGAAGGCCAACGAGGATTACGTGCCTCCTTTCGGCACGGGCGGCTCGCTCTACATCCGGCCTCTGCTGATCGGCTCGGGCGCGCAGATCGGCGTGGCCCCGGCGGACGAGTACACGTTTCTGGTGATGGTCATGCCGGTCGGCCCCTATTACAAGGGGGGGCTGAAACCGGTGCGCGCGCTGATCCTCGATGACTACGACCGCGCCGCGCCGCAGGGCATGGGCGATGTCAAGGTCGCGGGGAATTACGCCGCCAGCCTCTACGCCCACGAGTCGGCGAAACACGCTGGCTACCCCGTGGAACTGTATCTGGATGCGAAGACCCACACGCTGGTCGAGGAGTTCGCCACCTCCAATTTCATCGGCATCAAACCGGACGGCACGTATGTGACGCCGGATTCGTGTTCGATCCTGCCGAGTGTCACCAACAACACGTTGCAGCAGATCGCAAAGGACCTTGGCATGAGTGTGGAGGCGCGTGCCGTGCCGTATGATGAGTTGCCGGAGTTTTCCGAGATCGCCGCCTGCGGCACCGCAGTGGTGATCACGCCAGTGTACGAGATCACACGCGGCGACCGGGTGATCCGGGTGGGCGCGCCCGACGGGTGCGGACCCGTGCTGCAGAAACTGTACGACACGGTGCAGGGGATCCAGTACGGGGTGCTGCCCGATCGGCACGGCTGGTGTGTCGAGGTTTGACCTGCGGGCAGAGGGTGGACACCCATGAGCGGTCTCTGGACAGAGGATCGGCTGAAGCAGGAACTGTCCGACCGGTTTGGGTACGCGGCCTTCCGCGCGGGACAGGGCGAGGCGGTGCGCACCGTTCTCGACGGCCGCGATCTCGTGCTGGTCATGCCCACGGGCTCGGGCAAATCGCTCTGCTATCAGTTGGCCGCCCTGTTGTTGCCGGGGGTGACGGTCGTCGTCTCGCCGCTGATTGCGCTGATGAAGGATCAGGTCGATGCGCTCGATCGCAAGGGGATCCCCGCGACCTTCCTCAACTCATCGGTCGACAGCGCAGAGATGGCCTACCGGCTGGACGGGTTGCGTCAGGGGCGCTATAAGCTTCTGTATGTGGCGCCGGAACGGTTTCGCAACCGCCGCTTCACCGAGGCCTTCGCCGCTGTGCAGGTTGCGCTGTTTACTGTGGACGAGGCGCACTGCATCAGCCAGTGGGGACATGATTTCCGGCCCGACTACCTCAACCTCAAACATGTGGTGGAAAGGTTGGGCGCGGTGCGCGTGCTGGCCGTGACCGCCACGGCCACGCCCGATGTGCGTGAGGACATCGTGCGCCAACTCGGCTTGGGCGTGGCGCCGCGGCAGGCCCCGGAAGTGCGGGTGACCGGGTTCGCGCGCCCCAACCTGCATCTGGCGGTGACGCGCTGCGCGACGCACCGGCACAAGTTTACCCGGCTTGTTCAAATGGTGGAAGCCCACCGCTGCGGGATTGTGTACTGTTCCACCCGCAAGATGGCCGAACGCGTGGCCGCACGCCTTGAAAGCGAGGGCCTTGCGCCGATCACCTACCACGGCGCGATGGCGGACGGCGAGCGCACCGCCGCGCAGAACCGGTTCATCTCGGAGCCGTCGCCGGTGGTGGTGGCCACCAACGCGTTCGGCATGGGCGTGGACCGCAGTGACCTCCGCTTTGTGACGCATTGGGACATTCCCGGCAGTCTGGAAGCGTATTACCAAGAGGTGGGGCGTGCCGGACGCGACGGCGCGGACGCGTGGTGCGAATTGCTTTTCAACTACGCCGATGTGGGCACGCAACGCTTCTTCCTTGATGGGGCCAACCCTCCGTTCGACGATGTGCTTGCGGTCTGGCAGACGGTGCGCAAGGCCTGTGAATCCGCTCCGGTGACCTGGTCGGTTGAACGCTGGGCCGGTGAGGCCGGCCTTGGCAACGAGATGGCGGCGCGCACGATTCTGGGGCTGATCGAACGCGCGCGCCTGATCGAACGGGAAATCCTGCCGGGCCAGCGCACATATACGACGCGTCTGCTGCCGAATCCCGATCCCGCGCTCAAGGAACTCAAACGTCTTACTGCGGGATTGGAGGAGAAACGGCGGCGCGACGAGCGCAAACTTGAGACCCTGCTTCGGTATGTGGATCATCCCGGTTGCCGCCATGCCTTCATGCTCAACTATTTCGGGGACCAGACTTCATCTTCATCCTGTTCCGCCTGCGACCGCTGCCAATACCGTGCGCCGCATCCGCCGACCGAGTTGACCGAAGAGCAATGGATCGAGGTCCAGAAGGTTCTGAGTTGCGTGACCCGCATGAAGGGACGCTTCGGCGCACAGCGCATCGCGCAGGTGCTGCGCGGCGACAGCAACGAGGTGTTGACGCGGCACGCGCTAGACCAGCTCTCGACTTACGGTCTGTTGCCCGATAAGAGCGTGGCACAAATCCGCGCAATACTCGACGCCCTGCATGGTGCAGAGTGCGTGGCGGTCACGCCCGACACCTACCGGCTGGTTTCCATCACGCCCAAGGGACACGAAGTGATGATGCGCCGTCTTAAAGGGTTCCGTCTCGCCTGGCCGCAAAAGGGGCAGCGTTCGCGACGCTGCTACTGAAGTTAGGAGATTTAGGATTTAGGATTTAGGATTTAACGCACTGGCAAAAAGGCCTGAAAACGTGTAACCTTGTGCCACTTTCGACATTGGAAGTGTGTTATGAAAACGGGCGAGAACATAAAGCACCCCCATCCGTACACTGTTGCCCTTGGAGGGACAGATAACGAACCGGTGGACCGGAGCGCGTTGATTGATGCAATCCTCTCGGATATCGGCGTGCCGGAATGCCTGCTGCCGACTGATCCGTCAACACGAGCAGTGCGGGAGTCTCTCGGTGACTCGCGTCTATTTGACAGCCCTGTCTGCCATATCGTCGCCGGCGCGAACGGCTCAGGAAAATCCACGTTCGCATTGCATTTTTTACCACGCTATGCGGCGTGTCTGGAGTTTGTCAACCCCGACCTGATCGCACTGGGCCTCTCTCCTTTTGATGCGACACGGGCTGCTGTCAGGGCTGGGCGTCTTGTTCTGGAACGGATCGCCTCCCTGTCGGCAGCGAAAAAGGATTTCGGATTTGAGACCACCCTCTCCGGCCTCGGCTATTTGGAATTGCTGAAAAACCTGCGCTCAACCGGTTACCGGTTGTACCTGTACTATCTCTGGACCCCCAGTTGCGAGTTGCTCCTCTCCCGTATCCGACAACGCATTGCGACGGGAGGACACGCGGTTCCCGATCAGGATGTGAGGCGGCGGTATGATCGGTCGCTGAAGAATCTAAAGACCTATACCGCCATCATGGACAAAATCCGCATCTTCGATAATTCGGGAATGAAGCCCGTCTTGGTCTATGAGAAAAACGATGAGGCCATCGTGTACGATACCGTGCGCTTCGCCCAAATGAAACTGGAGATTGCCCTATGGCGACACCCGTGATGTCAGAAGAAACCCGGCTGGTCGTGCAAGCGATGGACGAGGCTACCTGGAAAGCGATCGAGGGATACCGCCAGACCGGCCTCCCCGTGCCGTGCTGGCGCGACGGCAAGGTGGTTTACCTTACCGTGGATGAAGCGCTCGCCAGCCGTTCCGACTATCAAGAACGCATGGGCAAGCCGCCGCCTTCGGAGGAGAAGTGATGACAAAAAGAACCGTTCTGGCCGGAATGATCGCATTGACGGGGGTTGCGGTTTGCGCGTCCGCTGAAGAAAACCCTCTCTCCGGCGTGGACACGTGGGGCTATCGCAAGGCGCTGCCGGCGGTGGTGAATCCTGCTGTGCGGTCGTCGCTGCAGAGCGTGGTGTCGCTGCGCGGCGAATGGGAGTTCGTCGCGCAACCCACCAATGTCCGCCCGCGCCGTCATCCGGGATGGGATCGTTTTTTCAACCGGCCGTGGCCGGATGCCAGAACCATTCAAGTGCCCGGATGTTGGGAGGCGCAGGGCGTGGGCGAACCCGGCATGGGCAACTCGTGGGACTGCAAGTGGGATCACTGCGCCAAGCCGCTGCGCAACATCTTCGAAGGCGAAGGATGGTATCGCAAAACGGTCGAGATTCCCGCC
>Ga0116183_1000766_pt1 | contig 37484 bp, 36 predicted proteins | sample AD_UKC078_MetaG_FD_89753 | JGI IMG/M metagenome (GOLD analysis project Ga0116183, IMG submission 89753) | Active sludge microbial communities of municipal wastewater-treating anaerobic digesters from USA - AD_UKC078_MetaG | ecosystem: Engineered > Bioreactor > Anaerobic > Digestate | place: USA...
AAAGGTTTATCGTAACCATTACACAGAATGACGGCACTCTAAAAGGAGTACAAGAAATCAGAAAGTTCTGGAAAGAAGACGAACAGGTCATGTATGCAGGAGGTATAAAAGGAATACGAGACTTACAAAAACTTCAGGAAATCGGATTTTACGGTGCTGTCTGCGGAAAAGCATTCTATGAAAACCTTATCACTCCTGAAATACTGCCGGAGGAGTTTTATGCTCTGTAAAAGAATAGTAGTTGCACTTGACGTAAAGAACGGACAGGTCGTAAAGGGGGTAAACTTTGACAATCTATCTGAAAACGGTAACCCTTTAGAGCTTGCCGTCAAATATCAGCAAAACGGAGCTGATGAAATTATATTTCTTGATATTTCCGCCTGTCTCGAAAAAAGGAAAACTCTTTTGCAGCTTGCGGAAAAAGTATCGGAAAAGCTTTCTATTCCTTTTACAGTTGGGGGAGGAGTATCTTCTGTAAGTGATGCGACGGAGCTTTTTAAAAATGGTGCGGACAAAGTATTTATAAACAGCGCTGCTCTTAATAATCCTGAGCTTATAAAAAAACTGGCCATGAAATGTGGCAGCGCGAACATTATAGTCGCAGTTGACAGTAGGTTACAAAATTCTGAGTACAAAGTTTACTCAAGCGCAGGTAAAAAACAGACCCCATATGAACTGGCAGAATGGTGTCTCAAAGCACAGGAGCTCGGAGCAGGAGAGCTTATGATAACCTCGATTGACAGAGACGGTACTAGAAAAGGTTTTGACCTTGACATGCTCGGCAGACTTACTGATAAGATCTCTATTCCTATAATAATATCGGGAGGAGCAGGTAGCATGAACGACTTTAAAAAAGCTTTTGAAAACGGTGCGGATGCTGCCCTGGGAGCAGGAGTATTTCACAGCAATACATTTACACCAAATACTCTCAAATTATTTCTTAAGGAGGAGAAGATAAATGTCAGATTATAGAATATCTGAAGAAGCTCTGGACTGGAAAAAATTTAACGGGATAATCCCTGTAATTATCCAAAATGAAGAAAAAGAAGTATTAACCTTGGGATGGGTCGATCCAAAGGCTCTTACTCTTTCTTTAGAAACAGGATTAATGCATTATTACAGCAACAGAGAAAAAAGAATACGTCTGAAAGGGGAAGTCAGCGGAAACTTTCAATATATAAAAAATATCGCTGCAGACTGTGACAATGACTCCCTGCTTATAACAGTCAGACAAAAAGGCCCAGCCTGCCATACAGGCACAAAAAGCTGTTTCAAAAGCCTATACACTCTACCTGAAGTCAACTCTGTACCTGATTACTCTCTTAAAGTCCTTAAAGAGCTTGAAGAAATTATTTTGGAAAGAAAAAATACTTACAGTCAGGACTCTTATACATGCTCCTTATTTAAAAAAGGAAAAGAGGAGATCTATAAAAAGTTTGGGGAAGAGGCCGTAGAAGTCCTTGTAAGTTCAACAAAGGAACGTCTTGAATACGAGATAGCCGATATGATTTATCATCTTCTGGTGCTTATGAGGTACGAAGGGATCGAATTAAAAAGCATCATGGCAGAATTGAAAAGGAGGAGAAAATGAACGATATTATAAGACTTGACCGGAATGAAAGCCCATTTGATCTTCCGGCCGATATCAAAGAGGAGTTCTTCAACGAACTGAAAAAAATTAACTTCAACAGATACCCGGATCCATTTTCTGAAGGTATAAGAAAAACAATCGGAAATTTTATAAACGTTCCCTTTGAGAATATCGCTGTAGGAAATGGCAGTGATGAGCTTATTGGTAATCTGCTAAGGGTTCTTGAAGGGGAAGAAGTTATAATCACTCCCCCTACATTTGAAATGTATTACTTTTACTGCAGCCTTAACAAAGTAAAGATCATAGAGTCAGAGCTTGACAGTAACTGGATGATATCACCGGAAATATTTAAACTGATAAACAAAAAAACCAAAGCTGTCTTTATATGCTCACCAAACAATCCAACCGGAAATATTCAGGATATAAAGACCATAACCGCTATTCTGGATACAGGCGTAAATGTAATACTTGATGAAGCATACTTTGAATTTTCAACCCAAAACTGCTTATATCTTACAAAAAAGTATAGAAACCTTATTATTCTTCGAACCTTTTCAAAAGCATTCGGAGTTGCAGGAGTAAGAACAGGGTATGCCATTGCCAACAGTACCGTTATAGAAAAAATCTATAAGGTCAGACCTCCTTACAGCATTAATGCTCTCAGCCAGAGTATGATAAAAGTACTTTTAGATAACCGTGAACTCATACAAACCCGTATACAGTATATAGTACGACAGAGAGAGACCATGATTGAAAAACTTAAAGAATATGCCATCCCAAGTCAAACCAACTTCATCTTTCTGGACTTTGACAGGTTGAACCGAAAAGATACTTTTGCATTAAGTCTTTATGAATTTTTGTATTCAGAAAAATTCGCTATACGAACTTTTAAGGACAAATATGTTAACAAACTGCGAATTACATTAGCTGATAAACTTATCAACGATGAGTTAACTGAAAAAATACTTTTTTTTCTTAAAAACCGCAACTCAAAAATTACTATTGTAAGCCACAGAGAATAGAACTTTTAATAAACCGCTTCGTATGTAAAAAGTTCAGATAGCTTACTTTAGTTTGCTTTTATTTCCTTGAGAATGACAATATTTATGACTTACGGCTCTTCTTTGGAAAAAAAAGTTCTGTCAACACTTGTTTTAGTTATGGTTTTACTTTCTTCAATCAGCCTGTTCGCTTACACCGGAGCCGAGCCGATGAAGATAAAGACACCTTTCCTTCTTACCAACGTAGGCCAGGGAACAGGCAGAAAGATGATGGAGGCTCAGTTCCTCGCCACCAAAACCTTTAAGAAATCCGTTGATTTCGCTTCAAATGCCGAACCTGGAAAAGAAAATTCTATGAACAAAGATCTTACTGACGAAAAGGGCAATCCTTATACAGCACTTGTAGCCGTTATCGGTTCAACAGCAAAGGGTCTTGGCGCATCAGGAATAAGCATTGATGATGAAATAGCAAGAGTAGAAAAGATGGTTAAGGAAGCCAAGAATCTTAAGATGCCCATTATTGCCATCCACATTGAAGGACAGGTCAGAAGAGGCGACAGCGCAAACGAAAAATCCATAGACGTTATTGCTCCTTATGCCGATTACTTGGTTGTAACAAAGGACAGCAACTTCGACGGTAAGTTTACAAAAATTGCCAAGGAAAAGAATATTCCCCTTACCGTTCTTGACAACCAGCTTGAAATTCAGAAAATAATAAAGTTCTGGTTTGAAAACAAGTAATCCGCAGTTAAAATACATTTGCCCCGTACAGGGGCAAATTTTAGGGAGGAATTAAGGTGTACCTACAGACTATTATAACAGCATTAGTTATGGTGGCCACCTTTGCTATCGCAAGCTGGAAGTTGAAGTCGACAGAACTTTCAATTTTTATAACGGCAATCGCCGGGGCAATAGCGGGAGGTTTCGGATTTCCGGTAAGAATCCTCGTAGAAGGTTGGTTTACTTATTTTGATGTAGCGCTAATATTTGTTACCGCTTCCCTTTTCATTAACATATACAGCGAAACGGGAGCCATGGATGCACTTGTCAGAAAGCTGGTAAACAGATTCTATAACCACAAATGGATTATGATGATCTTTATGGCAATATTCATGATAATCCCAGGCGCATTGACAGGAGCAGGTTCTGTTTCGATATTTGTTGTCGGAGGACTTGTAACTACCGTTCTCACTTACATGGGACTTTCAAAAAAACAGATAGTCGGATTTATGTACATGTTTGCAATGCTCGCAGCGGCTGCACCTCCTATAAACCTTTGGGCCATGCTCATGACCGCCCAGGCGAATATGCCTTACGTAGGATTTGATGTTGTTCTTCTCGCTCCTATAGCTGTAATAAGTATATTTACCATAATATGGTACGGCAGAGGAGCAAAGCCAAAGGGAAAAGAAGAGATTCTCGCCAGTCTGCCACCAGAAGTTCCCGGAATGAACTGGTTCAGGATACTTCTTCCGCTTGTGGCACTGATCATCCTGATACTTCTTCAGAAGTATGCGGCATTCTCCACACCGATATTCGGTTTGCCTTTGACCTTTGTACTCTGTACAGTAGTCGCTCTTCTCTGCAATCCAAAGAAGACTACTTTCAAAAAATGGCTTGAAGTTATGAGTAACACAATGGAACAGGTATTCCCGCTTCTTGCTACAGTTATAAGTGTTGGTGCACTTGTCAACGTAATGAACGCAACTGGCGTAAAAGGACTTATAGCTATAACCTTCGTAACCCTTCCTGTTTATCTGATATACGCATTGGTTCTTGTATTCGGTCCTTTTGCACAGGGATCATTGAGCTACGGAAGCGCTGTTATACTCGGTACTCCTATAATATTCCTTTTCAATAACCTCGGTTTCAACGTTACAGTTGTTACAGCCGCTCTCAGTCTTATTTTCCCGATAGGCGACTGTCTGCCTCCTTCCAGAATTGTCGGAAGATTAAGCATTGAATCGGTTAAGTACGAGGAAGGCTATATGTCATTCCTTAAGTCTGCCCTTGTTCCTATTCTTTTCATGGCAGCCGTAGCTTTGATAATGTTTATTTTCCCGAATCAATTCAAGTTCCTTGTTATTTCTTGATAGGGGAGGTATGATAATATGTTGATAATCCAGGAGATAATCCATCAGCTTTACTTTGTTCTGGCAGCAATAATCTGTTTGTTTCTGGTAAAAAACCTTTTTAAAAGAAATAAGAGACAAGGCTGGGTATACGATATTGTCTATGCATATGTAATCGTGACTTTTATACTCAGAGTCCTTCATATAAAGTAAGGAGCTGAATAACTGTGAATAAAGAGAATAAAAGTGCACCTGTCTGGTTTAAGCTTATAGTTTTGGTTTTGATAGGAGTAATGGGAATAATTGCAGGAATGGATTTTTGGAATCTTAGACATTACAAGGAATCATTAGTAGCTTCGGAAGGTCTTACAAAGCAAATAATGCTAAGCGATTACCTCCCGAGTCTTAAAGGCACATGGGGCGATACTCCGATATATGTATATGATTCAGGAGTTCCCGGAGGAGTGGCACTTCTCATGGGTGGAACCCATCCTTATGAACCTGCTACAATGATGGCAGGATACATACTTGCCGAAAACATGAAAGTCGAAAAAGGAAAGGTCTTTGTTGTACCTGTTGCCAACAGAAGCGCCAACACCCTTGGTATGCTTGGAAATGCTTATCCGATGTTCTATACTATAGATACAGCATTTGGTCCTAAGCAGTACAAGATCGGTGACAGAAACACAAACCCACTTGACCAGTGGCCTGATCCTTTCACATATGTTCACTATCCTTCAGGACAGAACCTGACCTACCAGGATATGAGGAACTTCAACAGAACATGGCCAGGAAGAGCAGACGGAACACTTACCGAAAGAATTTCCTATGCTTTCATGGAGCTTATGAGAAAAGAAAAAGTAGACATATACTTTGACTATCACGAAGCATCGCTCATGTATCCGGTTGTCGACACATACGTTGCACATAACTTTGCAGATGAAATATCACTGCTGGCACAGATGACCCTTGATACATACAAGTTCCCCATGAAGGCCGAAGCTTCTCCTAAAAAACTCAGAGGTCTTTCACACAGAGAGGTAGGAGACTATGCCATAGACGAAGAGCTTGTTCCAGAGCTTGTAAAGCTTGAAATGTCAGGCTATGCCTATGATTATGATAAAAAGCTTGAAGTTATAAACAAATCGTCCCATCATACCTTTGTTCTTCTTATGGAAACTCTTGAACCTTTCATAGAAAGAGTTGCAGGAAGAGTAACCGTTGATCTTCTCATGGAAGGAAACGACGAGTTCATACAGACAGCAGCAGATAAGAAACTTCTTTTCGCAAGGTATGATTCAAGGGAAGGAATAACCATGCCTATCGATGAAGACGGCAGGGGGGGATACGTTGTAAAGGGCGCTCCTATGTACTATAGAGTCGCCAGGCACCTCGAAGGTACCAAGGAAGCCATAAAATGGATGAGCATGCTCTATCCTGACAAAGAGCTCGTTCTTGACTTTCCGGGCTTTCACGATATAATGGAACCCGCAACAACCAAAGGAAACGCAGCTCTTGGAGATTTCCTCCACGATCCTGCAACTTCTGATCCATCCAGAGTATTCTACCAATAATTTTTTTGTTTCTAATTGGGTCTCTACTCAAAAACCTACGGGGGTGCATATAGCATGGGTAAAAAAAGGATACTGGTAGCTCTTTTTACGCTTATCGTTCTTTTAGTTAGCACTGTAGCTTTCACCTGTACAATCATTGCAGTGGGAAACAAAGCCACAGTTGACGGTTCGGCAATAATAACTCATAACGACGATTCTTCGGTTGCCGATTTCAGATTGTGGATTCTTCCTGGCGGAGAATGGCAGTCAGGAACAGTAAGAGATATAGTTCTTGATTCACACGACTATATTGATTACTCCAATTTTCCAAATGTAGATTATAACAAGAACAGAAACGGAAGAGCCATGGTCATGGGTATCGACCCACAGCCCGCACAGACCTACAAGTACTTCCACTCCAGATACTCCTTCATGAATGAATGGGGAGTAGCTATCGGCGAATCAACTGCCGGTATAACTACAAGCAATGATTATGGAAAAGCCGTAAGACAGGCCCTCTTTGAAGATGAGGAAGGAATTGTTGACTGCTGGGCGGCACAGGATATAGCTCTTGAAAGAGCAACAACCGCAAGAGAAGCAGTTCAGGTAATGGGAGAACTCATTAACAAGTACGGTTGGAGCGTTGCCGGCGGCGGCGGAGAGTTAATGGACATCACCGACGGTAAAGAAGTATGGATTATGGAGTTCTACGGCGCAAACCTTTGGATGGCTGTAAAGATGCCAGACGATATGGTTTACGTTGGCGCAAACACCATGAGAATTCTTGTTGACCCAAGAGACGGTATAGACCCAGTTTCAGGCGTTAAGTATGAAGTTCTCACTTCACCCGGTTTTGTTGAATATGCTATAAACAAAGGCTGGTATGATCCGAACTCAGGTAAAAAGTTCAGACCTGCTGAAGTTTATGCAAACAGAAATGCACATAACAAGAGAGAATGGAGAGTATTCGACCTCGTTGCCCCTTCGATGAAGATTGAAGACAATGCAAAAGAGTATCCTCTTTTCGTAAAACCAGACAAGCTTTTATCAGTAGACGATATTTTCAAAATATCAGGCGATCACTTTGAAGGCACACAGTACGACCTTACAAAGGGACCTGCTGCAGGACCTTTTGGAGATCCTTTGACTAACTACGGTCTTGCTTCAAGACAGAGACCTATAGGTATTCCTCTTACAGCTTACGTCCATATCGGACAGGTTAAAGCATGGTTGCCAAGAGAGTTCAGAGGAATCAGCTGGTACGGTTACGGTTCGGTCGGACACACATATATTACTCCTCTCTTCCCGGCTATGGAAAAACTTCCTGATTTCTATGCAGTAGGCTCAAGATACGAAACATTCAGAAGAGACTCCGGCTGGTGGACCAACACATATGTACAGCAGATGGTCGGTCTGAGATACTCAGAAGCTATAAAGGACCTCAGAGCTCTCAGAGATCCGAAGATGCAGAGCGTATACACCCAGACATCAGTACTTCAGGAAGCAGCTGCCACTATGTACAGAAACGGAGATACCAAAGGTGCAGTTAAGCTTATGAGCGACTTCTGCTACAACACAGCAGTAACATGGCAGAGAGACTGGCTCGAACTCGGTGACAGGCTCTTCACAAAGTACGCTGCTGAAAGAATAGGCTTTAGTTCAAGTGGATATCCACAGTGGTGGAAAGATTGGTTAACTCCAAGCAAAAATCCTGAATTTTCCAAGTACGGATACTAATTTTAATAGAACGGGGCAGGCATGGTCAAAACCATGCCGCTTCGCGTTCTTAGTAACACACATTACAGGGGAGGTATAAGCATGAGAAAAAGCTGGTTAGTTCTTATGATGTTAGTAGTTGTCATGCTTGCTACAACTATTTCGTACGCATGTACAATAGTTGGTGCAGGTAACAAAGCAATGGCTGACGGTTCAACGGTTATAACGCACAACGACGATTCAACAAGTGCAGATTTCAGACTCTGGATAATTCCTGAAGCAGATTGGTCAGAAGGATCCATGAGAGACATAGTTCTTGACAGCCACGACTATATTGATTTCTCAAACTTTCCGAAATCAGTAGACTACACCAAGAACAGAAACGGAAATGCCATGGTTGTCGGTCAGATGCCCCAGGTTGCACATACCTACAGATACTTTCATTCCAGATACTCTTTCATGAATGAAAAGGGTGTTGCAATATCAGAATCAACAGGTGGAATCGATACCTCAACAGAGTACGGTAAAAAAGTTGCAAAGTACTTCTCAGACAACGAAGGAATCATTGACTGCTGGTACGCACAGGACATAGCTCTTGAGAGATCAGCTAGTGCAAGAGAAGCTGTCAAGGTTATGGGAGACCTCGTTGAAACATATGGTTGGAGCAATGTAGGCGGCGGTCCTGAGTCAATGTTTATCGGAGACGGTAAAGATGTATGGCTTGCTGAGTACTACGGAGCAGACCTCTGGGTTGCAGTCAGAATCCCTGACAATGCATTCTCAGTTACAGCAAACAGATTAAGAATTATGGAAGTCGATCCTAACGATACAGCTAACGTAATGTACTCAAAGAACCTTTTCAAAACTGCTGTTGAGCAGGGTTGGGTTTCAAAAGACCTTCCTCTTAACCAGTGGAAACTTGCAGAGATTTACTCACCAAATGACAGTCTATACGCCACAAGAAGAGAATGGAGAGCCCTTGACCTTGTTGCTCCTAATTACATGAAGGCCAACAACTATGGTCCAAGCGAACTCAGATATCCTCTTTGGGTAGTTCCGGAAAAAGCTCTTACAATAGACGATATATGGAAGGTAAAGGCCGATTACTACGAAGGTACTCCTTATGATCTTACCAAGGGAGCAGCTGCTGGTCCATGGGGAGATCCTCTCAGATACGCCAACTCTTCCAAAACCGAAAAAACAGCTACATGGGAAAGATCAATCAATATGCACAGAACATGTTACCTGCACATTGGCCAGACCAAAGCATGGCTGCCTGATCCTATAAAGGGAGTTAGCTGGTACGGTTACGGTGCACCTGATACAACATATCTCACACCTCTTTGGGCAGCAATGACCAAGTTACCTGACTTCTACACAATCGGAAGCAGATACGAAGGATTCAGAAGAGATTCCGGCTGGTGGGTAAACACATATGTACAGCAGATGGCTGAACTTCACTACAACGAAGCTATAAAAGACATCAGAAACCTCAGAGCTCCTAAGATGGATATGCTCTACAAAGTTACCCCACAGGTTCAGGAACTCGCAGGTCAGCTTTACAGACAGGGTAAGACCAAAGAAGCAGTTGCTCTTATCGATAACTACGGCTACATGAATGCTGTCGCATGGAATACAGAATGGCTGAAACTTGGAGATTATTTACTCGGCAGATATGCTATGGGTTATATAAACTTCAGAACCACTCCTTATCCTCAGACATGGAACGACACAATAGGTTTCACAACTCCTCAGAGATAATCTGAATATTTGAATCATAAGCATGCCGGAGCAATCCGGCATGTCTTTTTTAAAATGTCACAAAATCTCATTGAATATGCCAATAACCAAAGGTATAATTTTCATAAACTATATAGGCAGGTGACTCCTATAAACTCATTTACCAAATCAACCATACCTTTTTTTTATCTGTTTCTGGCTTTCGTTATATCTGTTTTTGGTGTTTGTTTTATTGAAAAAACAAAGGTAAGCACCAAGAATGACTATTACGATCTTCAGTATAAAGCTTCTCATATAATGCAAAACTCTATATCTGTTTTAAAAGACTATCGCATAGAAAATAATATATCTATAAACATAGACGACGATCCAAACCGGACAGGAATAATAGGCGAAGATATGACTCTTCTGGTAACTTCAGTAGGTAATCTTCAGGCCAAAAGAACCTCTACAAATCCAGATTTTGCTGCGCTTATGGTTAAATTCTTTAAAGAGCTTGATCTTAAGGCAGGTGATCATATCGCCATAGGGGCAAGCGGTTCATTTCCTGCTCTTTTAATTGCCTCTCTCAGTGCTGCCCAAGCTATGGAGCTTAAACCACTTATAATTTATTCAATAGGTGCTTCAAATTACGGTGCAACGATACCTGGTTTTACCTTCATCGATATGCTCAGAGAGCTTAACAGACAGAATATCTTTGATTACAAGCTTCTTGCAGTATCCCTTGGAGGAGATCATGATCTTGCACAGTATATGTTTTTTGAAGAATCTGAAGCTGTCTTTGATCAAATTGCCCAATCAGCCGCAGTTACTATAATAAAAGAAGCCACTCTTGAAAAAAGCATTAAAAAGAGAATGGAACTTTATGCCGGTGCATTGGGTTCAAACCCGATGAAGGTATTCATAAATATAGGAGGGGCTTCCACCAACTTCGGAGCAACAGAGGCATCTCTTATCTTTCCCAACGGTCTTTCAAAGAGCCCGCCACGTGTTCTTTCAAGCCCTGTCAAAGGACTTATATTCGAGTATTCTCAGTCTGGCATTCCTGTAATTCATTTACTGAATATAAAAGACCTGGCCATGAAAAACAAAATCCCTGTTGATCCCATTCCTATTCCACAGTTGGGAACAAGCGGTGTTTTTTTCCATTTTAAATACAGGATGGATTATCTTGCAATATTTTCAGGACTTACAATTTTTATTCTTATCACAGGATACAGGGAAAAAAAAGCTAAAAAAAGAAGCGGTGAAAAATTATGAACTATATACTTACTGCATTTCTTATCGTTATAGTAGTTATTGTATATGAAAATATCCGTTTATATCTGTGCAAAAAAACTATTCCTATAAGGATTCAAGTAAACGGAACCAGAGGAAAAAGCGAAACTGTAAGGCTTGTACATGCAGCTCTCACAGCTATGAACTACAGAGTTCTTGGCAAAACTACAGGAACAGTACCCTATTGGATACTTCCGGGAGGTTCATTTAAAAAGATTAATAGAATCGCACCTGCCAACATTCAGGAACAGTACAAGCTTATTTATAAAGCAAAAAAAATGAAGTGCAATGCTGTTGTCGCAGAGTGCATGGCAGTAAATCCCGAATTTCAGAGTGCGTGTGCTAGAATAGTCCAGCCTGATATAACCATATTAACTAATGCCTACACCGATCACGTCCAGGAAATAGGTGAAAACGAGGTACAGACCTTGAAAACCCTTCTTTTAAGTATTCCGCAAGGCTCGAGAGTTGTTGTGGGGGATATCTCTCCAGAGGGAAAGCTTTTCCTTGATGTTCAGGCTGTCAGAAAGGATCTTCAACTCTATGAAAAAGATGATAGCTTCCCTGTGCAAAAAAATGATTTCAAGTTCAATGTATTTGAAGATAATATACGAACGGCGCTTAAAACAGTGGAACTGCTTGGCGGAGATCTTGATGCTTCATACGAAGGCATGAAAGAAGTTTCTCCGGAGGTAGGCTCCTTTAAATTTCTTAAAATAAGTAATTCTGTTATCCTGGCCAATGCATTTGCTGCCAATGATCTTCTTTCAACGGAAAAACTTTTTGAATACTCTAAAAAAATATACCCCGATAAAACTATGATAGGTCTTTTTAATCCGCGGGATGACAGACAGGATAGGACATTATGCTTTGAAAGCTTTCTTGCAGACGGTAGATTTAAAAAGCTTTTATCCACTCACAGGCTTCCTTCAAAGATGGGTAAAAACATAGAGTATACTGTTATAAAAGATGTCAGAAAGATATCAGAGCTTATTCCCCAAAACTCTCTTGTCTTCGGATTCGGTAATATACGCGATATTTCAGCATGGCTTATGACCCTGGAGGTGGAACGATGAATCCCGAAACATTTTCCGTAGGAATTTGCATAAGTACTCTCTACTGGTGGCTTACCGGACTTTCGGCAGGAGGCATAGTAACCCCTTTTTACTTTTATATGTTCCTAAACAATCCATTAAGAATACTATATACCTTGGGCTCAGGCCTTATAACCTATCTTCTTGTCCTACTGATGAACAGATTTCTTATCCTTTACGGAAAAAAACGTCTGGCAGTAAATATTCTGACAGGTATACTTGTAAAACTGCTGATTGATTATATCACTATACGGAACCTCCCTGTAGATTATATATCTACAACTATAGGAACCATAATTCCAGGGCTTATCGCCAATGATTTTTACAGGCAGGGTGTTCTCAAAACCATTTTCTCAATTGGAATCGTGACAGCTATAATATACTTCTTAATACTTTTCCTAAAAGTTGTTCTTTCTTTTTGATTTTTATTGCGGAGTATGCTATAATATCTTTTAAAGAATTATTTTGGAGGCAAAGATGAGTGTACTTTCTTTCAAAAAAGTTGATGATGATATCATAGCGCCTTAATTAATCTTTGATTAATTAACCGGTGCTGGTTTTTGTTATTTAGCCAGCACCGGTTTTTCTATTTTAAAACGGAGGTGTACTTTATGAGACAGAGAATAAAAGAACTGCAGGGCTTAAAGTCTGAAGCACAGGTATGTATATGCGGCTTTATAAAAACAGTTAGAAACAAAGGTAAAAACCTGAAGTTTATGATTATTGACGACGGTTCGTCACAGATACAGGCAACATGTCTGAGAAATCTTCTCGGAGAAAAAATAGATGCTTTGGACAAAATTTCTGTCAACAGCGTGCTTAAAATTTCTGGCACCCTCAACAGAACAGATCTCAGCAAAAGCGGAACAGAAGTTTTGGTTACTGACTTGGAGGTGCTTTCATCAGCCCATACCGGTCTGCCTATAGATATATCTGAAGAACTCGAATCATCTCTTGAAAAACGCCTTAACTGGAGGCATCTTGATCTGAGAAACCCAAAAAAGAAGCTTATATTCAGAATTTTTTCAGATTTTCTAAAACTCTCAAGAGAGTATTTTTACGCCAGACATCTTACAGAAATATCTTCATCTAAGCTAATGGCAGCAGCCTCGGAATCAGGTGCTCAGGTTTTTCAGGTGAACTACTTTGAACGTAAGGCATTCCTCGCCCAATCTCCGCAGTTTTATAAACAGATGGCTATTGCCGGAGGTTTTGAGGGAGTTTTTGAGATAGGTCCGGTGTTTAGGGCAGAACCATCTTTTACGAGCCGCCACACTACAGAGTTTACCTCTCTGGATGTGGAAATCGCATACGTAGAAACTGTTGAAGATGTTATGTGCTTTGAGGAACAGTGGCTTGCGTTTACATTTTCAGGTCTTAAAGAGCTTTACAGCAAACAACTTGAAGAACTTTACGGTATACAGATAAATATTCCGGAGCTACCTTTTCCGAGAATAAGCATGACACAGGCTCAAGGCATTGTTAAAAGCTATGGCATAGAATGCTTGGAAAATTCTGACTTGAGCTCGGACGGTGAAAAAGCATTGGGAAGATATGTAAAGGAAGTTTTTAATTCAGATTTTGTTTTCCTAACAGACTTCCCATGGAGTGTACGGCCTTTTTATCATATGCGCAGCGAAAATAAGCAAATAACTAAAAGTTTTGACCTTATATACTGTGGAACAGAAATAACCACAGGAGCACAGAGGGAACACCGTTATGATATTCTTTGCAGCCAGGCAAGCGAGAAGCTACCTGATCTTAAGGGTATAGAAGACTACTTAAACTTCTTCAAGTATGGCTGCCCACCGCATGGAGGATTTGGATTAAGTCCGGCAAGAGTTATTACTTGTATGCTGGGACTTGATAATATACGTGAGGCAACTCTTCTCCCAAGAGATCCTAAAAGGCTTACGCCGTGATAGATGGGCTCATTTTGAATTTTCGGTTACATTTTTTGGTTATATAATTTTATTTTGAGTTTTGTTTTTTAAATTGCGATATAATATATATTAGACTATAATAGGAGGTTAAAGTATGAACGTACTTATTATTGAAGACGATCCTATAAGTCAGAAGCTCCTAAGCTCTTTTTTGAAGGAGTATGCCGTCTGCGACATTGCAAACGACGGGGCACAGGGAATAAGTGTTTTTGAAAGTTCTCTCAAAACAAATAAACGTTATGACCTGGTATGTCTTGACATCATGATGCCACAGATGGATGGCATACAGGTGCTGCAAAAGATACGTTCTGCAGAAAACAAAAACGGAGTATACGGGCTTGATGGGACAAAGATTATCATGACCACCGCCCTGAGCGATGTGGAAAATGTACGTAATTCATTCAAAGCACAATGTGAAGCATATATAATCAAGCCTATTTTGAAAAAAGACTTTATTTTAAAACTCCAGGAGCTGGGTCTTTTAAAGGGAGGCTGATCTTATGTCAGACAGGCGTTACATGCGGGAATTAAGCCTCATAAACAGACTGGAAACAGAAAAAGCTTTGATTGATACCGTAAACGGTGTAAATACCGAGGTACTTGATAAGATACAGAAGGATTTCATAAAAACTTTTTTTTCGGAAACAAGGGAATCATCGGCTGTAATACGTGAAACTCTCAGGATCATATCTTCTGACAGTCAGGCAGATCAGGAAAGTGTAATTGCCCTGTTCAGGTCTTTTCACACTATAAAGGGACTTGCCGGTTTTGTAAGTGCTGAAATGGTGAGAATAATCTCCGCAAAGACTGAACTTATACTTGATGCGTGTGTAAAAGGCAGACTTTTGATGGACGACAATATGATAAATATTGTTTTCTATTCGTCCAGGATTATCGATAATCTGTGTGACCGTTATCAGAACGGTGTAGCACAGGAATACCTGGAGTATATAAAAGAGCATATGGGCATAATAGAGGATAAAATAAAGGAGATAGACTGAATTAGCTTCCTTTTTTCAGGTCTTTAATCCTCTGAACGTACTTTTGAATCTTGAATTTTCTTTCAAGTCCTTTATCGTTCATATATCTGACGTTACCAAATATACTCCTTGGAGACCAAGGTCTATCGTGCTTGCCAAAGCACCAGCATATGCCTGCATAACCGGAAGGATCCCTTCCGTCCATTTCATAGCGGTCATTGAGATAGATCATTGTTTCAAAAGCTTTTTGAGGTGTCTCGCTCCATTCTATTATTTTTTTACCCCAGTACATTCTCATGTAGTTGTGCATTTTTCCTGTCAGCAGCAGCTCATTCTGTGCACTGTTCCAGTACTCATCATGCGTCTGTGCATCTTCTAACTGCTTTTGTGAATAGCAGTGCTCTCTGGGATCGGAAAGATGTTCTGCCAAGGTTTTTTTAGCCCATGCTGGAACAGAGTTATACTGAGCGTAATCATCGTTGTACATGACAAAGTTGCGAGCAAGCTCTCTTCTAACAATAAGCTCTTCCAAATACTCTTGGGCTGACTCTGAAAGTACTTTCGTAATTTGATTTGCTATATAAACAGGAGATATCTGCCCAAAATGAAGATACGGACTTAAATCGGACTGAACCTCGCTGGTCGGATCGTTTTTCATATCTGCGTAATTATGGAGCTTATATTTAATAAAGTCGTCAAGCTTTTGACGAGCGTGAGAGTATCCTCCTATAAAGCGGCTTTCATCAAAGTATCTGTTGTTTGTTCTGAACTTTTTTATGTACTCTTTTGCTTGTTGTTCAGTAAGCGATTCTATCTGTGGATCGCTTATTTTGTTTTTTAGCTCTGTTATTTCCTCTTCAGAATTAAGATACTTTGAAATAACCGCACTTACTTTTGGTCTTAGCGTTGCGGCTGAATACTCTTCTTTTGAACTTGCAGCAGCAACAGGAACAACCACATTGCCTTCAACCTGTACTACCCTGCATGCAGTCTGTGCAGAAATCTTCTTTCTTACAGCTTTCATAAAATCAAGATATGCAAAATCGAACACAATCATTGATGAGCTTTCAGAAAGTTCTTTAATAATTTCACATGGATCTCCTGCTTTTATTATAAAAGCCGCACCGTATCCCCTTATTGTTTGGGCAGTTTCCTGCAATCCCTCTATCATAAATTGATAATGACGAAAGGATGCCGTAAGATACTCCGGCATTATACAAAAAAGAACTATAAGGGGTTTATTCATGGTATTTGCAACAAGGACAGCATACTCAAGCGCCGGATTGAAATGGGCTCTCTGACTTGCCTGCATCCAGTAAAGAACATACTTTCCGTTTTTTACTTCTTTATCGTTGCATAAAGATACTCTTTCCTTTTCAACCATATTAATCACCCCATAAAGATATTATAGCAACTCTTCAGAAAATATAGCATAAGATCTTTTGGATAAATTTTAATATTAAACTCTCTTAATATATCTTAAAATTTCTTAAAAAAGTTACTTTTGGTAATATTTATCTTTTCGTTGCATTTTATTTTTATAAATCTGCTAAAATATGATAGGAGAATAAATTAATTGTATATTAATTTGGATTAAGAAGCTGCATTCGATTATAAACGCCGGAATCCAGAGTTTTTAATATTCCAAGGAGGTATGAAAGATGCTTGGTACAGCTTATTACCCGGAACACTGGGAAGAGGACCGTATAGAAAAAGACCTTTCGGCTTTCAGAAATAACGGCATAGAGTTTGTCCGCATAGGAGAGTTTATGTGGAGTGTTCTGGAACCGGAAGAAGGAAAGTACAACCTCTCACTACTGAAAAAAACCATGGACATCTGCAAAACTCTGCAAATAAAGGTTATTTTATCCACACCTTCAGCTACCCCACCTGCATGGCTTATATCAAAGTATCCGCAAATTCTTCAGAAAGACATTGCGTCAGACACCAGAAATTTCGGTGGAAGACGTCATTACTGCTATAACAGCAAAGAATATGCCCTTTATGTAAGTAAAATAGTAGAACTTTTAGCTAGTGAGTTTTCTTCCCATGATGCTCTTTACGCATGGCAGATAGATAACGAGTTCGGCTGTGAAGATACTTCCCATTGTTTCTGCGAAAAATGTGATGAGAGCTTCAGAGCTTACCTCGAAGATAAGTATGGAGATATCGGCTCGCTTAACAAAGCATGGGGAACCGTCTTTTGGTCGCAAATATACAACAGTTTTTCACAGATCACCACTCCCAAAAAGATATCTGCTATTCCTAATCCTCATCAGATGCTTGACTTTTATAGATTTTCAAGTATTTCCGTCAAAAAATTTGCACAGATGCAGACGGATATACTCAGAAAATATTCAGATAAACCTGTTACAACCAACTTTATGGTAAATTTTACAAATTTGGACTACTGTTCTCACCAGGAACTTTATGATTTCATCTCATTTGACAACTATAACCCTTCGGCTAAGTTTGACCCGCTTCAGCAGGCATTCAACCTTGATCTAATGTGGTCTCTGAAAAGAAAGAACTTTACGGTTATGGAGCAACAGCCAGGCAGAGTCAACTGGCAGAACAGAAATCTGTTTTTTCCTGCTAAATGGCTTGTGCCGTCAACCATACAGGCTTTTTTGCACGGTGCTGAAAACCTTTCATACTTCAGAGACAGAGCCGTTTCCTTCGGTGCAGAGCAGTATCATAACGGTCTGATGAACTATGAAGGCAATCCTGACACCAGCCCACGTCTTAAGGTAGTTAAAAAGCTTTCCGAAGAAGTCAGCAAGCTTTCTTCAAGACCCAAGGCCAAGGTTGCTATATACTTTGACTACGAAGTTGCTTGGATGCACAAAATAAACGGCGTGTGCAAGGATTTCGATTATGTTAAGGCTTTACAGGATATATATGCGGCATTTAGATACTTTGGATACTTTGTTGATTTTATCTTCAGAGACTCAAAAATAGAAAATTACGAGATAGTTGTGCTGCCTTATGCTCTTTATGTTCCAAAGAACTTTATGAAAAAACTCGAAAAGTATCAGGGCTCGCTCTTTATAACCTGTATGAGCAACATAAAGGATGAGAATAACTCTATTATTTCTGACAGACCTCTTGGATGGAAGATAAAAGACCTGAGCTTTACAATAAAGGATTTCGGAGCCATATACGAAGAGTACATCGATTACAAGGATCATGGCCTTGTTGCAGATATGTGGATTGAAGAATTAGAAGTTATTGAAGGAAAACAGACCGGAACATGGGAATCATCACCCCTTAAAAAAGGGCCTGCCCTGATTGCAGCTAAAAATTCGGATATAACTTACATATCAACAGTTCTTAGTAAAAAATCATGGCGTAAGCTTTTAAAGTATACCTTTAAACCGGAGCTTGAAATAAAAGAGTCACTTGAACTTATTACCAATGATAAAGAATCATACTTCATAAACTTTGACTCAGAGGAGCAGCGCTCGGGACACACGGACATAGAACCGTACAACTATAAAAAAACAAAATAAACACCGGCTTGCGCCGGTGTTTTACTTTATTTTACAGGAGTTATGGTTGTCTGCCATGTCTTAGGATAAGACGGGCCTTTCATATATATTCTGTCCATTACATACTTTGCAAATATTGTATCGCCAAGGTCAAGCCAGTTTCTCTGCCATGCAATGGCTGTATCGTAAGCAAAATCACTTACAAGCTTTATTCCCTGTTCTTTGTTGCCGCTTCTTATAAATGCTGCAGCCTGATTCTGAACATTGTCCGCCTGAGTATATATGCTCTGCATCTTAGGATCTCTGTAGGCTCTGAGATCTTTTATGGCATCCATATATCTGTGTCTTACTACTTCCTGGACATAAAGGTTGGTCCAGAATGCGGAATCTCTTCTTAACGGCTCGTATCTGGAACCGACCATATAAAAATCGGGAAGCTTTTCCATTATCGGCCAAAGAGGAGTAAGATATGTCGTAGCACCAGCACCGTAACCAAACCAGCTTATTCCTTTTATTTCATCTGGGAGCCAGCCTTTTACCTGACCTATATGAATGTAAGTTGACTGCGGAACTCCTATAGGTCTTGCCCTACCGCCGATCCTGTAGCTTGCAAAAGGATCTCCGAAAGGACCTGCTCCTATTCCTTTTGTCAGGTCAAGGTCTGTTCCTTCGTAAACATCTCCGTGTATAGTAAATATGTCCTGAACGGTAAGCTTTTTATCGGGCTTTACAAAAAGAGGATAGTATGTCTGATTGTATTCAACCTTTAAAGACGGTGCAAGAAGATCTGTTGCTCTCCACTCTCTTACATTCATGCCTGTTCTTGGTGCATAAACAGGACCCGGGCTGAAGAGTTTTTCGCCTTCCTTTGGAGTATACCAGCCTTTTTCAACGGCAAACTTTACAAGGTTTGGTGAGTACATGACGTTTTTGGTATCTGTCAGGTCAAGATCTCTGAGGATTCCGACGTTGGCTCCAACAAAAACACTGTCATCCGGTACTCTCACGGCTGCCCAAAGATCTCTTCCATAGAACTCGGCTACCCAGACTTCGTTTCCATCTGTGATATCCATTATTTCGCCTGCTCCGTACCATCCGTACTTGTTGACCAGATCACCCATTATCTGAACGGCTTCCCTGGCTGTGCTTGCCCTTTCAAGAGCTATATCCTGAGCGGCAAAACAGTCTATTATGCCCCATGTATCCTCAAGAAGATCTTTCATAATCTGCTTTCCGGTATCGGTAGCATAATTTCCCTGTGAGAATGTTGACTCTCCTATGGCTACTCCTTTTTCATTCATAAAAGAGTATCCGCAGTAGAAGTACCTGTAGGTATGAGAAACCTGAGGAATCTCTCCTACTTTCTTAGCAACGGTTTCATCTACGGTAAGATAACCGTCCTTGTTGTAGACAGGAGTACCGTTTTTGTTTCCTTTAAAATAGAAATAATGAGCGTTCTGATAAATCTCTCTTACTGACCCTTCTGCCCAGTCTGCCTCGGGAATAATCCAAAGAAGCGGATTGTCCGACCCTGAATCACAACTGTGGGTTATAATGGTTGATCCATCTGCCATAGCGTCTTTTCCGACAGCTATTATGGTACAGGCAAATGACAAAGATATTATTGATACAAAGACCAATAATAATGCTATACTCTTTTTAAGCATTTTTTACCCCCTCGCTAAGATATAAGTTAGGCAAGTTTACTATCTGCCAATAATTATTCTATCTTATACATGCGAGAAATTGAAATATGGTTTCCCATTATTAATGGCGTTTTCTGATTATTGTAGATGATGATACTGATTTAAAACTTCTTTTGATGGTTTATAAAACAAACTATAACTTCTACTGCAAAATTCATTAACATCAACTGAAAATAAGCGTAATTAAAACAGGCACTGCCATAGATAAAAGCACTCCCTGTCCAAAAGCAACGAGCGTATTTTCTGCCGAGGTGCTTTTGGAAACAACTCCCAACATTGTATCCATAGTAGTTGCTCCGCCTACCGATATTGCCCCCAGTTCTGAAACTTTTGAAAAAAGAGGAATAGTGACAATAGCAAGAACTTCTCTTATGACGTTGGCAGTAAAAGAAACTGCTCCCAGCTCTGCCGAGTAAAGATCACTTATCATGACACCGGAAAGTGAGTACCATCCCATTCCTGCACCTGCTCCCGCCGCTTCTTTAAAAGAAAGTCCCGTAAAAAAACCGGAAATTCCTGCAAACAAAAGACTTCCGCATATAGTCAGCGCCGTCTGTATTAATATTGTTTTTATCTTGCTTCTTATCTTCTTTCCTATTTCCTGTTGAGAACCTATATCCAGCCCCACGCAGAAAACCAGTATCATAAGAAGTATAGTTATGATGTTTGAATTTATAGGAAAATTAAAAAAAAGTCCGCACAAGATTCCCAAAACAACGGAAGATATAAGCAGAATCACTTTCTATCACCCTTTTTAATCATTTTATCGTACAGTGTTGTAAAAAGAACGCTTCCCGCAATAGCAAAAACCGCTGTAAGAAGTGCTTTAATACCTATCTGCGGAAGTCTTGAAACCAGTTGTGCATCTGAACCAATTTCATATCCCATGAAAAATAGAAGCAGTACCGTTATGATACTTACAGGTTTAAGTTTTTTAATGAAAAGAAGTTTTTGATTTATTCCTAAAACGACACCCGCCACAAAAGCAGCCAAAATAAGCCAGAGCATCTACACACCTATCTTTTTGCCGCATCGCGGACAGTATGAAAAATCCGAATTTAAAGGGTACTTGCACTCCGGACAGAAAGAAGACCTGCATTTACCATACTCAGTATCTTGAAAATCCAAAGGATCTCCTTTAAGTATGTTTTCTGTTTTTTCTTTGGTCAGCATATACTCACAGCCACAACAATCGGTTCTTAAAAAATATTTTTTGTTCCATCTGACAACAGGAATAAAAAATATATGAAAAAATGTGCTCTCACATATTACTTTGCCACTGCAAAGTCTGCCACACCCTGGACATACAAGAGAGCTCAGCTGTTTTAAAATCTTTTCTGAACTGTCCACCCCGAATATTCCTATAAAAAACATACTCCACCTCTCTGAAATTACGCTTCATTACATTAATTGTAGCACAAATAGAGTATTTACCGTTATGTTTATCCTATGTTCTGTGAAATCTCCAATCTTTGTCACTAAAAAGAATTCAGTTCATTTTACACAAAATTAAACATAGATATATATTCGTTAGTAATCTTTGTATGATATGGTATATGTGAAGATATTATACGGGGGGTAACTAAACTAATGAGAACTTTGTATATAACTCTTTCTTTTATTTTTTTGCTTAGTATTTTTGTTTTCTTTAATATTCCTTCCAAAATCCGGGCTGAAAAAGGTGTGGTCAGGCTTGATACCAATTTCTCTGAATCACATTCTTACAGTCTTCTCACAGGAGAATGGGAAGTATATTCGGATCGTCTTATAACTCCACAGGAGTTTTCCGCTGGCGGTTTTTCTTCGACTATGTTCAGAAATTTCAGTAAACCGTCATTTTTTTCATCTGATTTGGACGGAGCTATGGTTACAACTTTAAGAATGACTGTGCATACAAAAGATTCTAACTCTCCCATTGCGCTGTACTTTCCAAATATGGGCTGTGGCTTTACGGTCTGGGCAGACGGAAAGGCTCTGAACAATTCTGCAAATGGATGCATGAAAAGTTGCGGACAGAGCTGTATATATCAAAACGTTAATTTTATCCCGTCATCAGATTCCTTTGATATTGTTGTTCATATGGAAAATACCGGTTTCTCTCAGAAATCTGCACTAAAAAATATCAGGCTGGGTTCTCCGGACTCTATAAACAGATACCGCATGAGCTTTCTCGCAGGAGAGATGTTTATGATAGGATGTTTCCTTATAACTGGGCTTTATGGGCTGTTTTTGTTTTTCAAAAATAAAAGCGAAAAAAAAATGCTTATCCTTTCACTGCTTTGCTTTATTGAACCATTACGCAATTTGCTTTCAGACAGCAGTTTTTTTCATTATATACTGGGCATACTGCCGTGGAATCTTCAGACAAGACTTTCCATACCGGTTATGACAGTTATTGCTTTCATGGTTTTTCTTTTTGTTTCGGAGCTTTTTGATTTTTCAAAGGGCAGAGCTGCCATCAAAGTTTACGGTGCATACGGTGCCGGAGTTTCTATGGCAGGGTTTTTCCTTGCTCCTGCTTATTGGAGTACTGTATACTTTTTTTATCTGCTTTTTATATTTTTTATATCTGCTTACGTTTGTTTTATAACCGGATATGCCTTATTAAAAAAAGTTCGGATTCCTTTTTCATTTGTTGTTGCCGGTATTGGATTTCTTTACTTTCAGCTTCTTGGCTCTTTAATATCAGGTCAGTACTTGGGATATGATGATTTTACGTGCCTTGGAATATTTGTTTTTGCGTTTACTCAGATACTTTGGCTTTCATTAAAATCCGAGTCTTCTTATATAAATGAAGTTTCCCTTGAAAGCAGCATAATAAACGAAGAGCTTAAATCTCTTAATGCTATGCTTGAGCTGCAGCTCTCTCAGAAAAGCTTTGAGATCCAGCAGCTTCAGAAAAAGATACATCAGCACCATAAGAAGCTTTCTTAATTTTGAATTAACAGAAATTACTTTTCAGAGCAAATGTGTGTCTGTGGTGTGTCTAAGGTAACGACATATTGTATCCAAAAAAATTAACACACAATATATAGTATTTTGTAGTAGAATATTTCTAAACGGGAAAACCGTTTGGAAATATTTTTTATGGGGGTGCTTTATGAAAAACACTATTCTTTCTTATATCGATATGTCAGACTGGAAAGTAAAAGAAAATTCCAATATGCAGTATTCTCTTCAGGGACTGAACAACCATATACATCAGCAAGCCATAAAGGATTTTTGGCTTGAAGATATATACGGACAAAAAGACAGTAAGATACCTTTTTATCATAACAGCGGATTCTTTCATATCCATGATCTTGGCTGTCTTTCAAGCTACTGTGTAGGCTGGGATCTGTATGATCTGCTTCAAAGAGGCTTCGGAGGAGTTGAGAATAAGATCTCCTGCGGTCCGGCAAAACATTTTAGAACAGCTTTGGGACAGATAGTAAACTTTCTTTATACCATGCAGGGAGAAGTTGCCGGAGCCGTTGCTTTTTCAAACTTTGACACTCTTCTGGCTCCTTTTGTTTACTACGACGGACTTTCATATGAAACCGTAAAACAAAATATGCAGGAGTTTGTTTTTAATATGAATGTGCCTACAAGAGTTGGATTTCAATCACCTTTCAGCAATATCACCTTCGATCTTTCAGTGCCTCTCAACTTTTCGGATATGAAAGCCATTGTCGGAGGTGTGGAAAAAGATCTTACTTACAAGCATTTTCAGAAAGAAATGGATATGATAAACACCGCCTTTGTGGAAGTAATGAATAACGGAGACTACGAACAGCGACCGTTTTCTTTTCCGATTCCTACTTACAATATAACCAAAGAGTTCAACTGGAAAAGTCCTGTGGCTGAAAAAATACTTGAACTCACCGCAAAGTATGGCACTCCTTACTTTGCAAATTACATAAGTTCGGATATCTCACCCCAGGATGTACGCAGCATGTGTTGCAGACTAAGGCTTGACAATGCAGTTGTTATGGACCATATCGGTAAGCTTTCACAGTCTTTCAATATTTCAGGCAGCAGTTATGAACATGATACCAACATACGAAGGGGCGGTCTTTTCAGTTCAAACCCTCTGACCGGCTCAATAGGGGTAGTAACCGTAAATATTCCCAGAATTGCTATGATGAGTAATAAAGACTTTCAAAAATTTTACATTCTCCTTAGGGATGTTATGAACATTGCAAAAGAAAGTCTTGAAATAAAACGGAGATATATAGAAGAGCTTACCGTATCTGGAATGTTCCCCTACTGCAGGGTATATCTTGATAAGATCTATGCACTCAGCGGACAGTACTGGGCGAACCATTTTTCAACCATCGGTCTGGTCGGCATGCATGAGGGGCTGCTTAATATGGGAATCAAGGATGGGATACTTAACCGGCAAGGAACAGAAAAAGCCCTTGAAATAATGGACTTTATGCTTGATACTCTTAAAGAGTTCACCAATGAAACTAATAATCTTTATAATCTGGAAGCCTCACCTGCCGAGGGAACCTCATACCGTCTTGCCTGTATTGATCGGAAAGAGTATGGAAACTCCGCTTTTTTCAGCGGAACAGAAGAAACTCCATACTATACTAACTCTGTTCATCCTCCTGTTAACTCTTTCGATGACCCTTTTGATCTGCTCGAACATCAGAAAGAGCTACAAACCAAGTGGACCGGAGGAACAGTGGTACATATCTTTGTCGGAGAGAAGATTTCTTCAGCAAATGTCTTAAAGGACTTTATTAAAAAAGCCTTTACGAATTACAGACTTCCGTATATGAGTATCACCCCTACTTTTTCCATATGTCCTGTGCATGGATATATATCCGGTGAGAAGTTCGTCTGTCCCATCTGTTCAAGAGAAACCGAAGTTTATTCAAGAATTGTGGGATATTACAGACCCGTAAAGGTCTGGAACGCCGGTAAAAAACAGGAATATCTTCACAGAGTCCAGTTCTCCTTGAGAAGTGATTCCAAATGTTTGCAGGAATAAGGTCCTTTTCTTTCGTCGATGTCCCGGACTATGTAAGCGCAGTGCTTTTTACGCAAGGCTGCAATATGAGATGTCCATGGTGCCACAATCACAGCATAGCTTACTCAGACGCAAAAGAACAGATGAGTATTGAACAAATCTTTAAGCAGACTGAACTTCTTCGCAAAAGAGTAGACGCCATATGTATAACAGGGGGAGAACCAACCATACATAAAGATCTTACTAAGGTTATAGAGTATCTCAAAAATACTCTCAAATACTATGTAAAACTTGACACAAACGGAACAAATCCTCAGATGCTTAGCGAGCTTACACAGAAAAAGCTTATTGATTACTGCGCTCTTGAAATAAAGGCTGCTCCTGAAAACTATCAAAAGCTTACAGGTACTCCTACTGATTTTTCAAAGGTCTTACAAACTGTTGATATTTTAAGGAAATCAGATCTAGAGTACGAACTGAGAATGACATATGTACCTGGGCTCTCTTCAAAGTACGATATCGATTTCTTCAAAAAACTGCTTGAGGAAAAAGAAAGAGCTTATATAACCGTAGCCCAAAGCACCGACATATATACAGTATCTTCCATGAAAGAACTTATTCCTAAAAGATTTATCCTCCGTTAGGAATGACCTGAATAAAAGTATGACCATCTGTGTCATACTTTTTGTTTTATAATACTACTGTACCCAAATCAATAACATCTGCCGGAGGTGAGCTATGAACCTTGATCTCAAAAAAGTACTTAAGGATCTTTACGATACAAAAAAAACTGAACCTTACTTCATTACCGTACCTAAGTTAAAAATAATAAGCTGCAGCGGTTATGGCAATCCCAACAACAGTGCTTTTTTCCAAAAAACCATGTCCACTCTTTATTCTATAGCCTACACCATCAAATTTATGCTTAAGAAAACCGATACTTCTCATTATACTGTCATGCCGCTGGAAGGACTCTGGTGGACCGACGAAATTAGTACCTTCAGCCTTGAAAAGAAAGAAGAATGGAAATGGAAGGTTTTTATAGTTCAGCCGGAGTTCATAACCAGCGAGATCTTTGACTCTGGAATTAAGGAACTGCTGAAAAAGAAAAAAGAAGATATAGATACTTCTTTGCTTTCATTTGAATGCTTCGAGGAAGGGCTGTGTGCTCAGATACTTCATATTGGACCATATGCACAGGAAGAACCTACAGTAAAAAAGCTTCATGAGTTTATATCTCTTGAAGGATACGAGATGACAGGCCTTCACCATGAAGTGTATCTGGGCGATCCCAGAAGAGCAGCACCTGAAAAGCTCAAGACTTTAATCCGACAGCCGGTTAGAAAAATTTAAACCTGTTATAATTTTCCCGACATTCTAATCACATATAATAACAGTACGTTGCCTTTACTTTAACGGACAAGGAGATGAAGCTTATGGAGCAGCCGGTACTTAGCAGAACAAAACCCCAGACATATAAGACAGTTGTAAAAAGCATTATTAATCTGACCCACGATATAAAAGAAATAAACCTTGAACTTATTTCGCCAAAGGAAATATCCTTTCTTGCCGGACAGATAATGTCATTTTCTGTTATGCCTGATAGCCAAGGTGCCAAAACAAGCAGAACTTACTCTATATCTTCAACACCTGCGGACTCAGGTACTCTGCAGTTTATAGTAAAACATGTTCCGGGCGGAAAGGTTTCCGGATATATTCACCAAAAGCTAAAGCAGGGAGATGAAATCGAACTCAAGGGTCCTTTCGGAAACTTGTATGTCCGTGATGACGGACGTGATATGATATGTATAGCAGGCGGTTCAGGAATGTCCTCGATAAAGTCCATAGTGACAGATCTTCTCCAAAAGAACGAGAAAAAAAGACAGATATGGTTCTTTTTTGGCGGACAGACCCAAAAAGATATCTTTTATACAGAGTACTTCGGTAAGTTTGAAAAACAGTTTGGAAACTTTCATTTCATACCTTGTATTGCTGATAAAAACGATGTTTCATGTAAATGTGAAAGAGGACTTGTGACAGAGATTGCACATAAGTTTATTGAGGAAAAAATAGAACTTCCTCAAGAGTTAAGCGCTTACCTTTGCGGAAGCAGAGGTCTTCTTGAAGCTGCTGTAAAGATGCTTGTTTCATCTGGTATTTCAGAGAAAAATATATTTTATGATATGTTTAACCTATAATGTTCCTATGCTTTAAAATTTGACTAAATATAAAAAAAATGTTAAAATTGCTGTAGATTATACTACAAAGGATGTGTTTTTATGGAGTTATCTGAAAGTTTGGAAAATTATCTGGTTGTAATTTATGAGGCTCATCTCAGAAATGAGATAGCCCGAATAAAGGATATGACAGCCTCACTTTCCGTAAAACACACCTCTGCCATTGATGCCATAAAGAAACTTGAAGATTTGGGAATTGTAAACTATGAGAAAAGGGGCTTTGTAAAGCTTACCCAGTCTGGGATAGAAAAAGCCCAGAAGATATATAAAAACAGAATGACCACAAGAGACTTCTTTATTAACATACTTGATATAAATGCTTTTGAGGCCGATGAATTTTCTTGCAAAATGGAACATCTTAAATCAGATAATCTTACGCGCTCGATGGAAATGATAAAAAGTTTTTTTGAGGATAACCCTGATATAAAAGCCAAATACCGCAAGTATGTTGAAAATTATAAATCCAAAACACTTGAGACGCGTATGTGTCTTGACCAGGTCAAACCGGGCGAAAAGGTTAGGGTTATAGAAATACTGGGCTCGGAACAGATCCATAAACGTCTTATTATAATGGGAATAACTACGGGTATAGAAGTCGAAGTTCTTAAGGTTGCACCGCTTGGTGATCCTATCGAAATTAAGATACGCGATTACAGCATTGCCATAAGGAAAAGTGAAGCAAAGGAAGTACTGGTAATCAAGTAAGCCTTCAGAGGCTTACTTTTTTTATCTCCACATCAGACCGTAAAAAAAGATAGGCGCTGACGTTTGCTGTCTTTTGAACTTTTTTCTTTAAGAACGTGATTTGACTATGATTTTTTTTTGTGATAAAATGTAGGTATAACTACTAAAAGTGTATAACATTACAGGAGGAGGATTATGTCACTTGTTATTGCAGGAAGAGGTTTTTTCAAAGTTTCAAAGATAGGCGGAGGAATGATCCTTCGGTCAAGGCTTTCAAAGCTGGGCATAAATGAAGGCAGCACCCTTGAAGTCCTTAGTGATTTCTCACAAGGGCCGGTAATGCTGAGAATAAACGGCATAAAGTACTTTCTTGGAATGGGTACAGCCAAAAAGATACTGGTAAGTCCGGTAAGCCTACAGGAGGCAGTCAAATGATATTAAGTGAATGTAATCCGGGTTTTTCCGGATATGTCAAAAGTATAATGGGTGAAGGAAACGTCAAAAAGCGTCTCCTTGTGATGGGAGTTACTCCGGGAAGTATGATAACAGTAGTAAAAAAAGCCCCTTTCGGTGATCCCATAGAAATAACCATTAAAAACTATTCCCTGACTATACGTAAGGAAGAAGCCTCTTATATAACGGTGGAAAAGGGAGATGAAAAAAAATGAACACGGTTGCAATATGCGGAAATCCAAATAGCGGTAAGACTACACTCTTTAACGCACTTACCGGAAGCCATCAGCAGGTCGGAAACTGGCCCGGAGTTACCGTAGAAAAAAAGGTTGGAAAGTTTAAGGCAGCCGAAAAAACCATAAGTATTGTGGATCTTCCTGGCACCTACTCCCTGACGGCAAACTCCATAGATGAAAGAATTGCACGAGACTTCATAATAAAAGAAAATCCCGATGCCGTAATTGTTGTTGTAGATCAAACCAATCTTGAACGAAACCTTTATCTCGTGCTTGAGATTCTTGAAATGAAAAAAAAGGTGGTTCTGGCTTTCAACATGTCTGATGAGACACAGCGCCGCGGTATAAGCATCAATACAGAGAATCTGGCTAAAGAGCTTGGAGTAAAAATAGTAAAAACCTCCGCAAGCAAAAAAGAAGGCTTGAACGAACTAAAACAAGCTATTATCCAAACTCTTGAAAATGGAAAGGAAACGCAGCTTTTCAGCTACTCAGAAAAGTTTATGAAGTACCTGTCGCAGACAGAGGAGATCTTAAAAAAACATCATTCTGATAATTTCGTGGACTATGGCTGGACTGCCCTTAAGATACTTGAAGGCGACACTGAGATAAAAGACTCGGTCAGTCAGGAGACCATGCAGGATATTGACAAGCTTACAGCTTCAATGAGCCAGGAGTTCAAAGAAGACCCAAGTATAATAGTATCTGAAGAAAAGTATAAGTTTATCTCCAGCCTTTCAAAAAAATACGTGACAAGAAAGAAAGTCAATGAATCCTGGTCTGATAAAGTTGATAAGGTTGTTACCAACAAATGGCTTGGAATCCCTATATTCCTTTTAGTAATGTGGCTCACATTCACTCTTACTTTTACTATAGGAGACATATTCAACGGCATGCTTGACGAAGGTTTTGTAGCCCTTGGAGAATGGGCTGGAGCAAAGCTTGGAGAAGGAATGCTTTCTTCATTTATTGTTAACGGCATAATCGGCGGCGTAGGTTCCGTGGTGGTATTCCTGCCCAACATATTTCTTCTTTTCTTATTCATCTCATTTCTTGGAGATGTCGGTTATATGCCCAGAGCAGCTTTTGTTATGGATAAACTGATGACTAAAATTGGATTACATGGAAAGTCCTTTATTCCAATGATTCTTGGATTTGGATGTTCAATACCGGCTATAATGAGTACAAGAACCCTAGAGTCCAAAAGAGACAGAATTGTAACCATTCTTGTGAACCCTTTTATGTCTTGTGCGGCAAGACTACCGGTTTACACTCTGGTGGCCGGAATATTCTTCCCCCAAAATGCAGGTTTTGTAATATTCACCCTTTATGTTCTGGGAATATTGATATCTATAATCTCAGCACTGATATTCAAAAAAACCCTGTTTAAAAATGAAGAAAGCGTTTTTATAATGGAACTGCCTCCATACAGGCTGCCTTCTATAAAATCTATCCTTTCAGAAGCAGGCATGAGAGCATTTATGTTCCTTAAAAAAGCGGGAACTGTAATATTCGCAGCAGTAATAGTAATATGGCTGCTTGCAAGCCTTCCTGCCGGTGTGGAGTACGCAGGTGAAGAATCGATAATAGGCATATTCGGAAAGATTATTTCTCCTATTTTCAAGCCTTTGGGTTTTGGTTTCTGGCAGGCTTCGGTTTCGCTTTTCTTTGGTTTTCTTGCCAAAGAAGTTGTTACCGGGACAATGGGAACGCTTTTTGGCGGGGAAGAGATACTTTCTCAGGTTTTACCGCAGTTTTTCAATAGTGTTAGCGCGTATGCATTCCTTGTATTTACGCTTCTTTATACCCCTTGCGTTGCAACAATAGGAACCATAAAACAGGAAATAGGCGCAAAGTGGGCTTTGTTTAGTGTAATATATTCTTTTGCAGCAGCATATGTAGTATCGTTCATAGTTTTTACCATCGGCAGTATCATCTTTTAGAAATTACCTTCCTAGCCGTCTCTTAATAGAGACGGTTTTTAATTTTTAATGACAACTTCCAATTTTTATGATAGAATCTTTTCCAACCAACTTTTTATAATTTTGTGCATTTGCATCTATTTGATATAATCTTATTAGCAATTATTTATTCAAAAAATATTAATATAGGTGATACTATGAAAAGATCACAAAAACTTACCATTATGGTTCTAATCTTACTTCTTGTTGCCGCTATAAACACTTTCGTCGTAATTATCTTTGTAAAAAACATAGAGTATGATATTAATCTTATAAACTTCAGCGGCATAATAAGAGCCTCTATACAGCGATCTATAAAAACAGAGCTGAACAACAACCCAGACAACTTCCTTATCGAAAGCATCGACAGTATTATGAAAAAGTATTCAGAACATCCCAAAGCTTCTTTACTAATAAAATTTGGTGAAGTATTTCATGAGCTTGAACTGGACTGGGAAAAAGCCAAAGAGCTTATCTATGATTTCAGACGTTCGAGAGAACCCGAGGTTAGGGATGCGCTTTTCAAAATAAGTGAGATACTATGGTCAAGAACTAACAATATAGTTCTTGAGGCACAGATCATTTCAGAGAAGAAAGTAACTGAGTTTAAAGCCATATATATATTCATGATCATTTCCCTTATAGGTATTTTTATTATAATACTCTATATCCGTAAGTATGTTGCCAACGAACTGGAGATCCTTGCCATGAAGGACAGCCTTACACAGATCTATAACCGCAGCTGCCTTGATGATTTTCTGATGAAAGAGCTTGAACGTCTCAGACGTTATAAAAGACCTTTTTGTGCCATAATGTTTGACATCGACAACTTTAAAAGTATAAACGATACCTACGGACACGACAAAGGTGACATTCTTTTGAAGCAAATATCAAAAATTGTAAGGCAGAACATACGCATCAGCGATGTTTTTTTCCGGCTCGGCGGAGATGAATTTATGGTAATTTTTCCAGAAAGCAATTCAGAACAGGCTTTTACTGCTGCGGAAAAAATCCGTTCCATGGTTGAGAAAACAGATTTTTTTGAGTCGGAAAAGATCACCATCAGCATCGGTCTTGCACAGGCAAAAGAGGAAGATACTGCTTCTTCGCTTTATAAAAGAACTGACATTGCGCTTTATTTTGCCAAACGTCTTGGAAAAAACAGAACAGAAATATCAGACTGACACCAAAAATATAGATAAAAAGAAAGATTTTTTTAAGAATATGCAAATGATATAATGATATACTTTATAAAACTACTTTAAAAGGTGAAGCAGATGAAAGTAAAAAATAAAATTTTTTTGGGAATACAGCTTACAATAATGATTTTTACTTTCATTATATTTGCTTTTTATATTATAGTTATCTATACTGACAGTATCGAAAAAAACCATGAATTTTTTAAAACGGCAGTTACAGTTTTCAGATACTGGACTATAGAAAAAACCTCGGTCGGTTCGGATGAAATGACCTCGCTAACTGCTGAAAATATCTTTCCATGGCAGGAACTTCCCCAAGAACTTCGTGCCTTCAATTCCATGAATTTCTTTATCTTTGACAATAACGGAAAGCTCCTGTACTCAAAAAATTCCGTCGACAGTGAGCTTTTATCAAAACTTATAAACCTTGATGACCAGACGTTCAAAACATTAAAGACCGGGGGCGGAAAGATCGAGGCTTACTCCCATAAAACGCAAGAGTCTACTTTTGCGGTTACTGTATTGAGCAGTGAACTTTTCCAGAGATTATACAGAATGATACTTATAAGCATCTATCTTTTTATTATTTCAGCAATTGTGTCATCAACGGTAGCCTTTATGCTTTCAAGACGGATTACCAAATCCATTTATATGCTCATAAACGCTTCCAGGAAAATAGGATGCAATCAGTATGAGAAGATCAGTATCGGAGGAAAAGACGAAATCAAAGAACTTGCGGACACCTTTAACAGTATGACCGAAGAAATTCTAAAATCTACCTCCGATCTCGAAAAAGCTGTTCAGGAAAGAACCCAGGAGATACAGCAAAAAACACAGGAGCTTGAAAAGCTTAACAATAAACTTCATATGCTGAGCGTAACCGACGATCTTACCGGTCTGTACAACAGAAGATTCTTTAACAACAATATTGACCCTTTTTTTCAGACTTGCCAGAGGAACAGGCTCATCTTTAATATAGTGATATTCGATATAGATTTTTTCAAGCAGATCAACGATAAGTTTGGTCATCCCAACGGCGATAAATGTATAAAAGAAATATCCTACATTTTGAAAAAAAACTTTACCCAAAGTAATGAATTTATAGCCCGTTACGGCGGAGAAGAGTTTATCGTACTGAATATGGGTGATTCAAGCGAGAGCTTTTTCAATCATGTTGAGAATATCAGAAGAGAGATCAAAAACCGTGCTTTTTGCCTTAACGGACAGACAGTATGTGTTTCGGTAAGCGCCGGACTGGTTTCAAAAATACCCGGACTTAACGACAGTGCGCAAGAGTTTCTCAGCTATGCAGATAATGTTCTGTATGAAGCAAAGGAAAACGGAAGGGACAGAACCCTGCTGCTTAAAACTGACAGGGTTTGAGTTGAATAAGTATCTAATAAGTATCCCGGCAATTTTAATAATTGCCGGGATTTTTTATTCCGAAACTTCATCTTAGCTTGGAAAAAATATCAGAAAAAACTTTTTTTGCAGCTGTTAAATCATTTTCATCAGGATGCTTGCTTGCCTCCTCATGCCGCTTTCTTCTTTCTTCGGTCATAGCATGGGGATGATCCTTGGGCAGATCCTTAAACTTCTCGGTAAGTTTCGGATCTATCCTGCCCTGACACATAAAGTAACCTAAAACTTCATTATCGTTTTTCTTCAGAAGCTCTTCAAAATCCTTGGCAGTCTTAACGGCGTGCGGTGAATCAGGATAAGCACCAAGCGTAAAAAAGAAGGCTACTTTTTTCCCTCTTGTTTTTTCTACAAACTTAAGAATCTTCTCATCAGCTGTTCCTCTGTCCACCCAAAAACCTATGACTATGACGTCATAATCCGAAGGCTCCTCAGAATTTGAAGCTTTTTTTAACTCTGTTCCCTGCGGCATTGTTTCATATACTGCTTTAGCTACCTTTTCAGTATTTCCTGTCAGCGTTGAATAAAGAAGCAGACTTCTCATGATTACCTCCTTTTATGTAGTTTTATCTACTTATATTATATAAATTTATTTTAATTTTGTCAAGTTTTATAAGCCTTTTAGAAATTTTGTTTATATTGACAAAAAACAAGTTCTTTGATATAATGTAGGCAAGTAAACATATAGGTTGGTGATTTACATATTAATAACCAGAAATCTTAGCTTTAAGTATACTGATCATATGGTTCTAAACAGCATTAACTTTTATGCTGAGAAGAATCAAATAATTTCCCTTATAGGTCCAAATGGTTCAGGCAAGTCTACATTATTACGTTGCCTGTGTGGATTGATACGTACCGAAAAAAATAGCGTTTTTCTTTACGAAAAACCCATAGAATCACTTTCTCCCAAAGAAATTGCCCAAAAGATCGCATTTCTTCCCCAATTTCATCAGAAGCTACAGGGAGTAAGCGTCCAAGAATTGGTTTCAATGGGACGCTCTCCTTATCATAAATCCGGCTGGATCCTTACGTCACTGGACAAACAAAAAATCTTCTCTGCTATGCAGTACATGCAGGTAGAGCATTTAAAAAACAGACCATTGGAGATGCTTTCAGGTGGTGAAAAACAGCGAGCATGGATTGCCATGGTTTTGGCGCAGGATACTGAATTTATTCTTTTGGACGAACCGGTAACTTACATGGATCTAAGATACCAACAAGATCTCCTGCGTGTTGTGAAAAATCTGAAAGCACATTTTCAAAAAACTGTTATAGCAGTGTTTCACGATATAAATCATGCTATAGAAGTATCTGACTTTGTATATCTTTTAAAAGATGGCCATATCCACAATGCCGGAACAAGTGAGGATGTAATTACCGAAAAAAACATAAAGGACGTTTATGGTATATGTACACATATATGCCGGTTTAAGAAATGCCGGCGCCGTGTAGTGGTACCTGCTGAAGTTGATAATTTTTAAAAAGGAGGAGATGCTTAATGCGTTTCATGATACATACACCCGTTAATCTTCGTGGTTATATGCTGGATTATGTAAATACTAATTTGGAGTTCCTCGAACAAAAAATTGGAGAAAAGATAGAAGTTTTTACTCCGCACGATAAACTTTACTCTTCACAATGCACCGAACAATGGCTTGGAAGAGCTTTTGAAAATGATGTGGTGCCTGATCTTATGCTTACACACGCTACAGAGTTTGCTTCGTTTTCTGCTAGTCAAAGAGAAAGTTTTCTTTCTTCATCTGCCTGTAGATATACTCAAAAAAATCCTCTGAGAAAAGAATTTTTACCCTTTACTGCACACAACTGTTTTTTTATCCTGCTTTTATAGTTCCGCTAATCATGTTTTACAATCCTTACAAGATTAAAAAATCGGATCTGGCCAACTCATGGACCGATCTGTTCAATAAAAAGTTCAAAGTACTTTTCCCAGCCAGGGATAAACCTTTGAGCAGAGTCGCAGGAGCGTATCTCAACAGTCTCTCTTCGAAAGACTTTCAAGAGCTGCAGACCAGAATTACTTATGAAGGATCACCTGCAAACGTTATACGCATGGTATGTGAAGGTGATTACGACATCAGTATAAATACCCTTTCATTTGCTCTTATGACTAAAAATCAGAATATAGCGCTTAACTGCCCTAAGGAAGGTTTTCTCATTCTTCCGCAGGTTTTTGCTTGGAAAAAAGAAAGTTCAGAAAAACTTGATTTTATTGCCGACCTGTTTATGACCGAAGATTTTCACCGCTATCTGAATGATCAGGAAGTATGGAGCTGTAAGGATACTTTGCGTATGAGCGGATCAGAGTTGTACGGAGCTATTCTGAAAAACTGGAAGGGATGGGATGTATTCTTAAGAGAAGTCTCAGACTTTGATAATTATGACTGTAGCCCAAAGGAGAAAAAAGATGTTTAAATCAAATTTTGACATGCTTGCACCCATATATCCCCTTCTGATACAACAGTTTGTTGATGATTACAATCTTGATACAGGCCTGGCCATAGATATAGGAACTGGTCCGGGTTTCCTCGGAATAGAACTTGCAAAAATAACCAAAATGGAAATAATCTTTACAGACATAGATTCTGATGCGATTGCTCTGGCAAATAAAAATTTTATTCAGTCAGGTACTGAAAATGGCGCACAGTTTGTTACCGCAAACGTTGAAAATCTCCCTTTCCCGGATAATTATGCTGATTTTATAATGAGCAGAGGATCAATATGGTTCTGGAAGGATTCTTGTAAGGGACTGCTAGAAATTGAACGGGTGTTAAAACCGGGCTGCTACGCAGTTATTGGAGGTGGATTGGGTCGCTATGCACCTGAAACGATGCGCAAAAGACTTTTAACCTCTATGCACAAAGAACTCGAAAAGAAAAATGAAAAAAGACCTTCTCTTGATGAATTCAAACTTATGGTTGCTGCTTCAGGACTCAAAAAGTTCAGAGTTTTCACTGATGGAGATGTGAAAAGTGGAAAATGGGTTGAACTAAATAAATAAAAATATCTTTAAGGAGGATGTATATGTTCAAATTTTTTTCTAAAAAAACAGTTCTGCTTGTTTGTCTTGCTATAACCCTTACAGGCACAGCAATCACAGGTTTTTCTTCAACAGATACCGTTCGTGATCTTCAAAATAAACCCCAAATAGTAAAAACGGTTTTCAAAGACTGTCTTGGGAGAGAGGTTACTATTCAGGCTAATCCAAAAAGAATTTTAGCTCTTACTTCAGCGGCAATGCAGGCGCTTTACAGCATCAATATTGAGCCGGTAGGAAAGGTTGACGATTATACAATCACTGAAGAAGGAAAAAAGCTTCCCGGTGTTGGTATGTCAAAGAGTATAAATATTGAAGCTGTATATAGTTTGAAACCTGATCTTATACTTGCAAGCAGCAGATTCCACGCTAATCTTGAAAAGGAACTCGCACAGTGCGGAGCAGTAATTTTTTACTTTGACCCGGAAAATATTGGAGATATACCTTTGATAGGCATGTCAACGTATTTTGGTGCACTTCTTGACAGGGAGGAGCTTGCTTACAAATATGTTCTTTCGGTATTTGAAACAGCTGAAAAGCTTAAATCACAATTGGCAACAACCAATATAAAAACCGGTGTTGTTCTACAGGCTACAGATACGATAACCGCCGCACAGTCTGCAACTTCCTACGGATCCATGTTATCGCTTCTGGGAATAGAAAATATTGTTCCGGATGGTTTACCCAACGCTTCAAAATCATCTTTTGTGGCTTTTGACATTGAAGCCATAATCAAAAGCAATCCTGATATTATTTTTATAGTAGCTCCAAGTAACAATCAGGAAAATAATCGAAAGCTGCTTGAAAGATATAAAAAAGATTCAAAATGGAGTAATTTAAAGGCTGTTCAGAATAACAGAATTCTTATTCTGCCATTTTCTATAAATCCAAACCGTTCACTGCCTGAAGCCATGCTTTCAAAAACAGCTGAAGTCATTTTGAACAATGAAAAAGCGTTTAATAAATAGTTTTTAATTTTTTCAGTTGCATAAAGGAGAAGTATCTTTGAAAAACTCAGAATTTTTTTTCTATAGTAACAGATATCGTTTGCTAATTATTGTGGCAGTAGCAGTCGTACTTTTTTTAATTATTTTGTTCAGTCTTTTTACAGG
>Ga0116183_1000780_pt1 | contig 37022 bp, 38 predicted proteins | sample AD_UKC078_MetaG_FD_89753 | JGI IMG/M metagenome (GOLD analysis project Ga0116183, IMG submission 89753) | Active sludge microbial communities of municipal wastewater-treating anaerobic digesters from USA - AD_UKC078_MetaG | ecosystem: Engineered > Bioreactor > Anaerobic > Digestate | place: USA...
ATGCGGGCCGCTTGCGGCCCGAGGAGGAGTGGGACAGTTGGACTGACTTCCACGACGATGCGGGCCGCTTGCGGCCCGAGGAGGAGTGGGACAGTTGGACTGAGTCCCAGTACGAAAATGCCCGACTCGCTAAGCGAGTCGGGCATTTTCGTGTCCGGCCTGCCCGCCGCGCCCGTGCCCGCCGCGCCGGGTGTGCGGTTTCATACCAAACACGCCGCCTTAGACGTATCCCCTCGCACAGTCGAGTTCGTCGCTGTGGATAGACCCGCGTTGGCGCTAATCCAAACCGCACCGGCGCTGTCATGGTGCGGTCATGCACGCGATCGCTTGGCCGTTCATCGCCGCTGAAGCTCTCGAAGCGGGGACGCTGACGTTCCGGGAGCTGCGCCGGTTCCATGAGGCCGCCTACCCAGGAGTCTGGGCGCCGCGTGGTGTGGAGTTGTCCCCCGTCCGTCGAGCTCGCGCGGCCTGGCTGTGGTCGCGCCGCAGAGGTGTGGTGGCCGGGCTGTCCGCGTCGGCCCTGCACGGCGCGCGCTGGGTCGAAGCCGAGAAACCGGCGGAGCTTCTCCATGACAACCGGCGACCGCCTCCGCTGATCATCGTCCGCGGCGGCCGACTACGTGAAGGGGAGACCGACCGGGTCGACGGACTGCCCGTCACGACCGCCGCGCGAACGGCATTCGACCTGGGCCGGTGGCTGACGACGGCGGCCGCGGTTCCGCGCATCGATGCCCTGATGAACGCCACGGGTGTCACGGTCGGGGAGATCGCGGCGGTCGCGGCGACCCACCGGGGAGCCCGGGGGCTGCGCACCCTGAGCCAGTCGCTGTCGCTGGTCGACGGCGGCGCAGAGTCGCCCTACGAATCGATGACCCGGATGTTGCTGGTGCAGAACGGATTCCCGCGGCCGGAGACCCAGATCCAGGTGCGTGACAGCGACGGCCTCGTGGTGGCCCGCCTGGACATGGGGTGGAGACAGTGGCGGGTCGGGGTGGACTTCGAGGGAGCACACCACTGGACCGATCCGCGTCAGCGCAACCGGGACATCGAGCGCTACGCGCTGTTACCCGAACTGGGTTGGGCCGATATCCGTCTCACCAGTGGAATCCTGCACAACACACCTCAGCGGTTCCTGGACCGGGTGGGCGCCGCTCTCGTCGCTCGCGGATGTCCCCGCACATGGTGAGCGTGCATCCTGATACGCGGATCACGGCGTGTTGCGGCTGAAACCGCACAATCTGGCCGGGGCAGGTCCACGGTTGTGTCGGATCCGCAGCGTAGCGTCGCAGCCATGGGCGATGCACCAGCCGCGAGGGAGATTCTGCGAGATTCGTTCACCCGGATTATCGAGCACGTCGATGGTCTGACCGACGGTCTGACCGACGAGATCTCCGCCTACCGGCCGACGCCGGCGGCCAACAGCATCGCCTGGTTGATCTGGCACAGCGCCCGGATTCAGGATGCCCAGATCGCCGATATCGCCGGCACCGACCAGGTGTGGCTCTCCGGGGGCTGGGTGGACCGCTTCGCGCTGCCCCTGCCCCGCGACGCCCATGGTTACGGGCACACCGCTGAGGAGTCGGGCAAGGTGCGGGCATCCGCCACGTTGCTGGCCGGTTACTACCACGCGGTGCACCAGATGACGCTGTCCTATGTCGCCGGTATCACCGCCGAGGAACTGGCCCGGGTCGTCGATACGAACTGGACCCCACCGGTGACCGCGAGCGTGCGGTTGGTCAGCATTGTCGACGACTGCGTCCAGCACCTGGGTCAGGCCGCCTACCTGAGGGGGATAGTGCCCTGACTGACCGAGCGCTGATGGGCTGGCCGTTCGTCGGGATGCCGCTGATGGTCCTGCTCGGTTTCGGCGTACGTGATGGTGCGACGCCGATGGATGCCTGGATGCAGCAGGCCCGTGGCGGCCCGCTGGGTTGGCTGCTGTTCTTCACGGACTACCGCACCGCCCAGGCGCTGATCGTGGCCGGGGTGGTGGTGGCGATGTCACGACGGCTGTGGGCCATGGTGCCCCTGATGGTCGTGGTGCCGTACCTCGGCGCGGAGTTCGCCCGCACGCTCAAACCCCTGTTCGGCCGGATCAAAGGGGAGGGGCTGGCCTATCCCAGTGGGCACACCACCGTCATGATCGTGGTGCTGGGAATGCTGATCCTGGCGGTGGGACGACGGCGGTGGCTGGTCTGGGCGGCGGTGTTGTTCGCGGCGCTGGGGATCATCGGTCAGGCTGTCACCTACCACTACCTCACCGACGCGGTGGGGGCACTGCTGCTTGGATCGTCGTTGGTGTGTCTGACGGCCGTCGCGGTGCGTTGGCTGCACCGGCGAACCCGGCGGGTGCTGCGCCGGTTGCGGATCTAGGAGGCGTATGCGCTCAGTTGCGGCGGTTTTCATGTGGTTGGTCACCACACTGCTGCTCGCGGTGACGCTCCCGGTGCTGTGGGCGCAGCAGAATCTGGTCGACCGCTCGGGGTACACCGCGCTGACTCAGCGGGCCGCGACGAATCCGGATCTGCAGTCGGCGGCGGCGGTCGAGTTGACGACCCAGGTCGGCAGGTTGAGTGCCGGCGCGGATGCCGCGGTGGTCGGCCGGATCGCGAAGATGTACACCGCCGGGCCGTCCTTTCCGGGACAGTTCGCTCAGGCCAACGACTTTGCGCACCGATGGCTTTTCACCGACGGAGTGGGCTCGGCGCTCGATGCGCAGGGTCGCTGGGTGATCGACTTCGCTCCCTTGCTCTCCGACGCAGCGTTCGCGCAGACACTCCGGGACTACAACATCGCGGTGCCGACGTCCATCCCGATTCCGTTGACCGACAATGCCCCCGCCGGGTTGCGCCCGGGATCACTGCGGGTGATCGGGATGTGGGCTCCATGGGTTGCCTGGGGGCTGGTCGCGCTCTGCGCCGCGTCGGCGCTCCTGACGCTGATGGCGGCCCACAACCGGGGGAAGTCGCTCGTGGGTCTGGGCGTATCGGCGGTGCTGGTCGGCGCGGCGGGCTGGGCCGCCATCGAACTCGCACAGCGACCGTTGCTCACCGCGCTGGACAACACGGCCGGCAACATCCGGACCATCGCCGACGTCATGGTCGCGACTGGGGAGAGCAGCATGCATCAGTGGCTCAACGTGACGATGACCGTCGGCGGTGGACTGGTCATCGTCGGGGTGCTGGTCTCGTTGCTGGCAGGTCTGGCGCGCCATCACTCGGCGCGCTGAGAGGCACCCCCGGATGCGGTGTCCCCAGATGCAGGGTCCCCGGTCAGGATCCGGTGCAGGAATGTGAAGGTCAGAGCGGATTTGAAGGCCGTTTGAGCGTTGTCGGCCGCACCGGCGTGACCGCCCTCGATGTTCTCGTAGTACCAGACCGGCTGGCCCGTCTGCTCCAGGGCGGCGGTCATCTTGCGGGCATGCCCCGGGTGCACCCGGTCGTCTCGGGTGGAGGTGGCGATCAGGACCGGGGGATAGCGTCGTTCGGCGCTGATGTTCTGGTACGGCGAGTACTCCGAGATGAACGCCCAGTCGTCGGGGTCGTCGGGATTGCCGTACTCGGCCACCCATGACGCACCGGCGAGCAGCAGGTGGAACCGCTTCATGTCCAGCAGTGGAACCTGGCATACCAGGGCCCCGAATCGTTCGGGGTATTTGGTGAGCATGATGCCCATCAGCAGGCCGCCGTTGCTGCCGCCCTGCGCACCGAGGAGCGCCGGCGTGGTGATTCCCCGTTCGACGAGATCCCTTGCCACCGAAGCGAAGTCCTCTGCGACCTTGTGCCGGCCTGCGCGCTGGGCCTGGGTGTGCCAGCCCGGGCCGTACTCGCCGCCGCCGCGGATATTGGCCAGCACGTAGGTGCCGCCGCGGGACAGCCACAGCCGGCCCATCACCCCGCCGTACCCGGGCGTCTGGGCAACCTCGAACCCGCCGTAGCCGCTCAACAGCGTCGGTCCCGGAGGGTGCGAACCTTGCTTGCCCACAACGAAATAGGGCACCTGAGTGCCGTCATCGGAGGTGGCGAAGTGCTGTGTGACACCCAGTCCGGCGGCATCGAAGAAGGCGGGCGCCTGCTTGATCGGTGTCAGCTCGCCGCCGGCGCGGCCGTGCAGCAGCGTGGAGGGGGTGAGGAATCCGCTGGTGTCGAGGAAGATCTCGTCACCGGTGTCGTCGGCGGCGACGATGACGGTGTTCATCAGTGTGGACGCGGAGCGGCCCGGGTTGTCATCACCGCCGATCTCCGGGTCGCGCAACGGCTCCCGTGTCCATGCGCCCGGCGTGACGATCTCGACCCGGCTGGCGACGTCGGCGAGGGTCACCATCACCAGTCGTTCTCGGGTCCAGGCGTACTGGTGCAGGCAGGTGTGGTCGTCCGGTTCGAACACGACGGCCAGTTCCGCGGCTGATTCGGCGCCGCCGTCGAGAAAGGTTTCGTAATCGGTGGCCAGCAGCGACCCGGCCCGATAGTCCGCACGCCCGGTGTGCCAGTCCGAGCGAAGCTCGATCAGCAACCAGTCCCGATGGATCGACACGCTCGCGTCGGTGGGGGCGTCGATGCGAACCAGTTCGTCCCCGGCCGCCGACTGGCCTGGTCGCAGTTGGTAGGTCTCGTCGTTGAAGAAGTCGACCGCCCGGCTGATCAACGTTCGTTCGTAACCGGGGGTTCGGTCCACCCCGGCGGCGACGATGACGTCGGAGTCCGCGCCGGTGAACAGCGTCTGGGCTTCGGCCAGTGGCTGGCCGCGCCGCCAGCGCTTGACGATGCGGGGATAGCCGGAATCGGTCAACGAGCCGGGTCCGAAGTCCGTTCCGACCAGCAGGGTGTCATGGTCCTCCCAGCTGACCCGGGACTTCGCCTCCGGAAGGGTGAACCCGTCTGGAACGAAAGACTTTGTCCGCATGTCGAACTCGCGCACCACGGCGGCGTCCGAGCCGCCGCGGGACAGGGATATCAGCGCGAGGGTGTGGTCGGGTTCGATCACGTCGGCGCCGGCCCACACCCAGTTCTCGCCGTCGCTGCGGGCCAGTTCGTCGAGGTCGATGATCACCTCCCAGTCCGTGGCATCGGACCGGTAGTGCTCCAGCGAGGTACGCCGCCACAGCCCCCGCGGGTTGGCGGCGTCGCGCCAGAAGTTGTACAGGTGGTCCCCGCGACGCCGTACGTAGGGGATGCGGGTGTCGGTGTCGAGAACTTCCAACGCCTCGGTTCTCAGTCGCTCGAACTCGGGGCCGCCGAACTCGGCGACGCAGGTGTCGTTGCGCTCCCGCACCCAGCCCAGGGCGTTGTCGCCGTCGATGTCTTCCAGCCAGAGATAGGGGTCCGCGACCATAGCCGCCATTGTTACCCGCGGGAGTAATGTGACGTGCGTTACATCGGAATCGGGCAGGGGGCGACATGGGCTCGTCACGGGGTCAGGGCCCGCCGGCTGCCGGGGACCCACCGCCCAGGGTCCTGATCACCGACGCCGCGGCCGATCTACTGCTCCGTCTCCAGCGGCGGCACGGCCCCGTCATGTTCCACCAGTCCGGTGGATGCTGCGATGGGTCGTCGCCGATGTGCTACCCCGACGGGGAGTTCATCGTGGGTGACCGGGATGTCCTGCTCGGCGTACTGAACGGTGCGCCGGTGTGGATTTCCGGACCGCAGTTCGAGACCTGGAAACACACTCAGCTGACGATCGACGTGGTGCCCGGGCGGGGCGGCGGGTTCAGCCTGGAGGCCCCGGACGGGGTGCGGTTCCTGATTCGGGGCCGGGTCTTCACCGACGACGAATTGGCGCTGCTCGCCGCGTCTCCGCCGATGACCGGCGCCGACCTGATCAGCCGGAATTGGCAGGTCGGCGCGCCGAAGCAGGTCCCGGGCAGTTGCTGACATGCTCGGTATCGTCCGAACTGTGATTCCCCTGCCTCGGGCATGGCTGCTCACAAGCGCGCTACTTCTCGGCTGTGTCGCCGGTCAGATCGCCGCGGTCGTGACCAAACTCGCCGTCGACGCCGTCATCAGACCGGATCTGGTGGTGGCCTTGGTGATCGGCGTGCCCGGTGTGTTGGGAATTCTGCTGGTCCTGTCGTCCGGTCGTCGATGGGTGACGGCGCTGGGGGCGTTCATCCTGGCCATGGCGCCGGGATGGCTGTCGGTGCTGCTTCTGATTCAGGTGGTTTCCGGTGACTGACACCCACGCGCCCATCACAGGTTCGCACCCCGCGCCGATGTTCGACACCGGACCGCTGCCCAGTTTGGCCCCGCACACCGAACCGAGCGCGGCGCCGATCTTCGACACCGGGCCGCATCCCGACCCGCTGCGGGCGCTCGGTGCGGTGGACCCGGTGCCGGCGCCGGAGTCGGGGCCGGAGTCGAATTCGGAGTCGAATTCGGAGCCGGAGTCGAATCCGGATTCGGCGGCACGGCCCGAGCAGGGGCTGCCCACCCCGCAGGCGTTCAGCGAACTGGACAACGTCGACACCGACGCATTCCTGCGCTCGGTGACCGGTCATCTGCCGTCCGCGGTGATCCCGGCGCAACCGGTCGTGGTCGCCAGTTCCTACCAGTTCGTCAAGCGCTGGAAGTTCGCCCTCATCGTGGCGGGGGTGTGGCTGCTGTCCGCCGCCGCGGGCCTGGGTTTCTACTACTGGTGGTACACGGCGCTGGTGAAGACACTGCCGGTGTTCGGCATCCTGCTGTACCTGGTGGCCTGCATGGTGGCCAGCATTCTGGTGTCGATGGTTCCGAACCGGCCGCAGGTAACGGCGCTGGCCATAGCCCTGATGGCAGCGCCGCTGGCGGCCACCGCGGCGGCGGCCGTTCTGCATGGTGCGTATTTCTTCGAATGGATCGCCCGCCCGGTAATAGGGTAGCCCTCGTGACTCACTATGACGTCGTCGTCCTCGGTGCCGGCCCCGGCGGATACGTTGCGGCCATCCGCTCCGCTCAACTAGGCCTCAACACCGCCATCATCGAGCCGAAGTACTGGGGCGGGGTGTGCCTCAACGTCGGCTGCATCCCCTCCAAAGCGCTGTTGCGCAACGCCGAACTGGCACACATCGTCACCAAGGAATCGGCGACGTTCGGGATCAGCGGTGAGGTCAGCTTCGACTTCGGAGCGGCCTTCGACCGGAGCCGCAAGGTCGCCGAGGGCCGGGTGGCCGGCGTGCACTACCTGATGAAGAAGAACAAGATCACCGAGATCCACGGGTATGGCAGGTTCACCGACGCCACCACCATCGCCGTTGATCTCAACGCGGGCGGAACCGAGACGGTCACGTTCTCCAACGCCATCATCGCCACCGGGAGCAGCACCCGGCTGATCCCCGGCACGTCGCTCTCCAAGAACGTGGTGACCTACGAGGAGCAGATCCTCGACCGCGACCTGCCGCGCTCCATCGTCATCGCCGGTGCCGGGGCGATCGGCATGGAGTTCGCCTACGTGATGGCCAACTACGGCACCGACGTCACCATCGTCGAGTTCCTGCCGCGCGCCCTGCCGAACGAGGACGCCGAGGTCTCCAAGGAGATCGAGAAGCAGTACAAGAAACTCGGCGTCAAGATCCTCACCGGCACCAAGGTGGAGTCCATCGTGGATGGGGGGGCTGACGGCGTCCGCCTAGTCGTCAGCAAGGACGGCGCCAGCCAGGAACTGAAGGCCGACAAGGTGATGCAGGCGATCGGTTTCGCGCCCAATGTGTCCGGCTACGGGCTGGAGACGACGGGCGTGGCGCTGACCGACCGCGGCGCCATCGCGATCGACGATTACATGCGGACCAATGTGCCGCATATCTACGCCATCGGGGACGTCACCGCCAAGCTGCAGTTGGCCCACGTCGCCGAGGCGATGGCCGTGGTGGCCGCCGAGACGATCGGCGGCGCGGAGACGATGACCCTGGGCGACTACCGGATGATGCCGCGCGCGACCTTCTGCCAGCCGCAGGTGGCCAGCTTCGGGCTGACCGAGCAGCAGGCCCGCGACGAGGGCTATGACGTGAAGGTGGCGAAGTTCCCGTTCACCGCCAACGGCAAGGCCCACGGTCTGGCCGACCCGACCGGTTTCGTCAAGGTGATCGCCGACGCCCGGTACGGCGAACTGCTCGGCGCCCATCTGATCGGGCCGGACGTCTCCGAACTGGTGCCCGAACTGACCCTGGCGCAGAAGTGGGACCTGACGGTCAATGAACTGGCCCGCAACGTACACATCCACCCGACTCTCTCGGAGGCGCTGCAGGAATGCTTCCACGGCCTCGCCGGCCACATGATCAACTTTTGAGGGCCGACACGGGTGAGACGGGCTCCGTGAGATCGGTTGTCGTCGCGGGGATCGGTGGGTTGGTGCTGGGCCACATGATATGGCTGCTGGGCATCTCCGCGGCCATGTCGGCGCAGTCGGTCAGCACTGCCGTACTGGTGGTGTCGGCGATCCTGCTGGCGGCTGCGGGGCTGGCGATCTACCGGGCCTGGCGGTCGTACCAGCGGACTCAGTGGGTGCGGACGGCGTTCTTCGGCGGACTGGCGGTGTCTCCGGTGATCTTCACGATCATCGTGCTCGGGGTGACCTACCTGTAACGCCGGCCGGGCTCAGTCCGGGAAGTCCATCGGAACCCGCAACGCCGCGAGAATCCCGGCGATCGCGTCATAGTGGCCCGCGAGGGCGCAGGCCTCGATGATCTGTTGCGTGCTCAGCTGGCTTGCCAGCGCCGCGTACGTTTCGTCGGAGACGTCCCGGTTCAGCACGAACTCGTCCACCGCGGTCAGCAGGACCCGCTGCCGGTCGGTCAGTCCGGCGGCGTCCGGACCGGCGAAGATCCGTTCCTGCGTGGATGGATCGAGCCCCCGGGAGCGGGCCAGTCGCCGGTGCTGCTGAAGTTCGTACTCCGAGCCGCGCAGGTGACCGACTCGCAGAATCACCAGTTCCTTGTCCTGTTTGCTCAACTTGCCCCAGTTCAGCAGCACCCCGGAGTACGGCAGGAACGACAAGAACAACAGTCGGTGCTGCCCCAGCGTGGTGAACAGATGCATCTGTGGAGCCCGGATCGAGCGGGCGGCGATCCGGCTGATTGCCCAGTTCACCAGACCCAGTTCGCGCCGGCCGCCGGGTGGAACGCGGTTGCCGTGCGGGCCGGGGCCAACGTCGGTCATCAGGACTCCTTCACCAAGTAGGGCGACACCGTGGAGCGGTGTTCGTCGAGATCCAGCGCGCGGCCCAATGCGGGGAAGGCCCGCTGCGGGCAGTTGTCCCGCTCGCATACCCGGCACCCCGAACCGATCGGGGTCGCCAGTGAGTGCACCCCGTCCGACGACAGGTCCAGACCCCGGGAGTAGACCAGCCGGTTGGCGTGCCGCACTTCGCAACCCAGTCCGATGGCGAAGGTCTTGCCGGGCTGGCCGTAACGGGACGCGCGGCGCTCCACCGTGCGCGCCACCCACAGATAGTTGCGCCCATCGGGCATCTGGGCGAGCTGCACCAGGATCTTGCCGGGGTTGGCGAAGGTCTCGTAGACATTCCACAGCGGGCATGTCCCGCCCGAGGATGAGAAGTGAAATCCGGTGGCGGACTGGCGTTTGGACATGTTGCCGGCCCGGTCGACCCGAACGAAGGAGAACGGGACCCCACGCATCGACGGCCGCTGCAGCGTCGAAAGCCGATGGCACACCGTCTCATAGCTCACCTGATAGAACGCCGACAGCCGCTCGATGTCGTAGCCGAAGTTCTCGGCTACGTCGTGGAACTGCCGATAGGGCAGCACCACCGCGGCGGCGAAGTAGTTGGCCAACCCCATTCGCGCGAGCCTGCGGGACTCCTCGCTGGTGAACTCCGCATCGGCCACCATCTCCTCGATCAGCCCGCCCACCTCGAGGTAGGCCAGCTCAGCGGCCATCCGGAACACCTGCTGGCCGGCGGACAGCTGGGTGCTCATCTCCAGGGTCTTCGACTCCTGGTGATAGCGGTGCAGCACGGTCTCGCCGAGGTCGATCCGGCGGATGATGTGCACCCCGTGCACTTCGGTCAATCGGCGGGACAGCTCGCCGGCCAGATCGCCCCGGTGCATCCGCACCCGCGCGGTGAGATCCTCGGCGGCGGTGTCGAGTTGGTCCAGGTAATTCTGGCGCTGGTAGAAGTAGTCGCGAACTTCCTCGTGCGGCATGGTGATGGATCCCGTGCCGCTACCTCCGGTGTTGAGGTTGAATCGGTCCTCGGTGGCCTCCGCAAGCTGCGCGGTGGTGATCCGGTAGCGCCGGTGTAGATTCACCATGGCGCGCGCGATGTTCGGGTGCGCCCCGACCAGGTCCGCGATCTCCGCCGCATCGACCTCGGCCTGCAGGTCACGGTCGATCATCACCTCACGCAGTTCCGCCATCAGCCGGGTGTCGTCCTGGGAGGCGAAGAACGTGGCGTCCACGCCGAACACCTCAGTGATCCGCAGCAGCACCGCGACGGTGAGCGGACGGACGTCGTGCTCGATCTGGTTGAGGTAGCTCGGTGAGATCTCCAACATCTGGGCCAGTGCCGCCTGACTGAAGCCGCGTTCGCTGCGCAGCTGTCGGACCCGTGCCCCGACGAAGGTCTTCGGCATCCTGCCAACCCTATGGCAGGATCGCGTCGGGGGAGGGCGCAGGCTCGGCGGCGTGAGGCCGAAAGCGTGAGCCCAGAGGCATGAAGCCCGGAAGGAAGGGGCAGCATGGGAAGGGGCAGCATTGTGACGTCGACCAACGCAGCGGCCGGGATCTCCACCGGATTGGGCAAGACCCTGATGCCGGTTCCGGATCCGCATCCCGACGTGTTCGACCGGCAGTGGCCGCTTCGGCCGGCCGACGTCGATCGGCTCGGGCGGTTGCGGATGGACGCCGCAGTCCGGCACATCATGGACATCGGACAGGACCATCTGCGCGAGATGGGTCACAACGACACCCACCCGCTGTGGATCGTCCGGCGCACGATGGTCGACATGATCGGGCCGATCGAGTTCCAGGACATGCTGCGTCTGCGCCGCTGGTGTTCGGGGGCGTCGAACCGCTGGTGTGAGATGCGGGTCCGCATCGACGGCCGCAAAGGCGGACTGATCGAGACCGAGGCGTTCTGGATCAACTTCAATCGCGAGACGCAGACGCCGGCCCGGATTGCGGACGACTTCATGGAAGCGCTGCTGAAGACCACCGATGTCGACCGCGTGCGGTGGAAGTCCTACCTGAAGGCGGGATCGCGCGAGGACGCCGACGAGATCCGCGAGTTCCCGATTCGGGTCAGCGATATCGACCTGTTCGATCACGTGAACAACTCGGTGTACTGGAAGGTCGTCGAGGAGTTCCTCGCGCCGCACCCGGAGTTACTCGAAGCGCCGTTGCGGGTCACCATCGAGCACGATGCCGCCGTCGGCTACGGCGAGAAACTCGAGATCCTCGCGCACACCTACCCCCCGGGCTCCACCGACCGATTCGGCCCTGACCTGACCGACCGCACGGTGAGAACGCTCACATATGTCGTCGGTGCCGAGACCAAAGCCGTCGCGTCGATCTTTTCGCTCTAGACCGCGGAGCCTTTTCCGGCGGGCCGGTTAACCCCACGTTTACCTGCGGATTCAAGTTACCGGCCAGTAGCTACCATGCGACCGCCGGCTCGGTTCTTCGCAACCTTCGCAAGTGAAGGCATATCCGTCGCCGAAATTCGCAAAGGCGACGGTTTGAACAGCGGATATGCGATGTGAAACAGTTCAGTTAGCACACCAGCGAAGCGGGCGGGGACGTTAGCACGAGCTACGTCCGGCGGATTGTCGCAACGCCCCGAGGGAAGATAGAAGGAGAACCCCATGGCAGTGTCCAATGTCGGCAAGCCCAAGAGCGCGGCGGAGATCCAGCGCGACTGGGACACCAACCCCCGCTGGAAGGGCGTCAACCGGACCTACTCCGCCGAGGATGTCGTGGCCCTGCAGGGCACCGTCGTCGAGGAGTACACCCTGGCTCGCCGCGGCGCGGAGGTTCTCTGGGACCAGGTCAACAACATGGACTTCGTCAACGCCCTGGGTGCCCTGACCGGCAACATGGCCGTCCAGCAGGTGCGGGCCGGGCTGAAGGCCATCTACCTGTCCGGCTGGCAGGTCGCCGGTGACGCAAACCTTTCCGGCCACACCTACCCCGACCAGAGCCTGTACCCGGCCAACTCGGTGCCGCAGGTCGTCCGTCGGATCAACAACGCGCTGCTGCGCGCCGACGAGATCGCCAAGGTCGAGGGTGACACCTCCATCGACAACTGGCTGGTGCCCATCGTCGCCGACGGCGAGGCCGGCTTCGGCGGGGCGCTGAACGTCTACGAACTGCAGAAGGCGATGATCGCCGCCGGTGTGGGCGGTTCGCACTGGGAGGACCAGTTGGCCTCCGAGAAGAAGTGCGGCCACCTCGGTGGCAAGGTGCTGATTCCGACCCAGCAGCACATCCGGACCCTGACCGCGGCGCGGCTGGCGGCCGACGTGGCCGATGTTCCGACCGTGGTGATCGCCCGCACCGACGCCGAGGCGGCCACCCTGATCACCTCCGATGTCGACGAGCGCGATCAGCCGTTCGTGACCGGCGAGCGCACCTCCGAGGGCTTCTATCACGTGAAGAACGGGCTGGAGCCGTGCATCGCCCGGGCCAAGGCCTACGCGCCCTACGCCGATCTGATCTGGATGGAGACCGGCACCCCGGACCTGGAGCTGGCCCGCAAGTTCGCTGAGGGCGTCAAGTCGGAGTTCCCCGACCAGCTGCTGGCCTACAACTGCTCGCCGTCGTTCAACTGGAAGAAGCACCTGGACGACGCGACGATCGCCAAGTTCCAGAAGGAACTGGGCGCGATGGGATTCAAGTTCCAGTTCATCACGCTGGCCGGGTTCCACGCGCTCAACTACTCGATGTTCGATCTGGCCTACGGCTACGCCCGCAACCAGATGACCGCCTACGTCGAGTTGCAGGAGCGGGAGTTCGCCGCCGAGGAGCGCGGCTACACCGCCACCAAGCACCAGCGTGAGGTTGGTGCGGGCTACTTCGATCGGATCGCCACCACGGTGGACCCGAACAGCTCGACCACCGCGCTGTCCGGCTCCACCGAAGAGGGTCAGTTCCACTGAGCCGAAGGCGAAGGGGAACCAACGGCGGAAGCCACTGAGCCGAAGGCGAAGGGGAACCAACGGCGGAAGCCACTGAGCCGAAGGCGAAGGGGAACCATCGGCGGAAGCCACTAGGCCGTAGCACGCCGAGCAGACGCAAACTCGCACAAACGAGACATCGTGAGAGCGAGTTTGCGTCTGCTCGTAATGATGGAAGAGGGATAGCGGTGAGTTCACAACCGATAGAGCGCGTAGGCGTGATCGGCGCCGGCCAGATGGGCGGCGGTATCGCTGAGGTGTGCGCTCGCGCAGGGGTCGACGTCGTGGTCTTCGAGACCACCGAAGCACTGTCGGCCGCCGGCCGGGCCCGGATCGTCACGTCGCTGGAGCGCGGCGTCAGCGCGGGCAAGATCACCGAGCGGGAGCGTGACCGCGCGCTGGCGGGTCTGTCCTTCACCACGACGCTGACGGATCTGGCAGACCGTCAGCTCGTCATCGAAGCGATCGTCGAGGACGAGAAGATCAAGGCCTCCGTCTTCGCCCAACTCGACGACATCCTCACCGATCCCGATGCCGTGCTGGCCACCAACACCTCGAGCATCCCGGTGATGAAACTGGGGGCCGCGACGAAGAACCCCGGCCGGGTGCTCGGACTGCATTTCTTCAACCCGGTGCCGGTGCTCCCGCTGGTGGAACTGGTGACCACCCTGGCCACCAGCGACGCCGCGGCCGCGCGCGCCGAGCAGTTCGCCGGCACGGTGCTCGGCAAACAGGTGGTGCGCTGTGCCGACCGCTCGGGATTCGTGGTCAACGCGTTGCTCGTGCCCTACCTGCTCTCGGCGATCCGGATGGTCGAATCCGGGTCGGCCACCGTCGAGGACGTGGACAAGGCTGTCGTCGCCGGGCTGTCCCATCCGATGGGGCCACTGCGGCTGTCCGATCTGATCGGCCTGGACACCCTCAAGCTGATCGCCGACAAGATGTTCGAGGAGTTCAAAGAGCCGCATTTCGGGCCGCCCCCACTGCTGCTGCGCATGGTGGAGGCCGGTCGGCTGGGCAAGAAGTCAGGGCACGGCTTCTACACCTACTGACCACGGCGACGGGCAGGTTGCCGCGCCTGACGATGACGGGAGCCGTTTCCCATCGCAGGCGCGTTTGACTAGGCTGCGGGTCGTTACCGATGAGGAGTGCAGGTTGATGGCGGACGTGGAGAGCGCTGAATCGGACTTGACCCCGTACTACGAGGAGTCGCAGTCGATCTACGACCTCTCCAACGACTTCTTCTCGTTGTGGCTCGGCCCCACCATGGGTTACACCTGCGGGTACTACGAGCGCGACGATATGACGCTCGAGGAGTCGCAGAACGCGAAGTTCGATCTGGCCCTGGGCAAGCTGAACCTCCAACCCGGGATGACCCTGCTCGATGTCGGCTGCGGATGGGGCGGGGCGCTGGAGCGCGCGGTGCTGAAGTTCGACGTCAACGTCATCGGCATCACACTCAGCAAGGCCCAGTCGGAGTACGCCCGCGAGCGGCTGGGCAAACTGGACACTAACCGCTCGCTCGAGGTCCGACTGCAGGGCTGGGAAGAGTTCGACGAACCCGTCGACCGGATCGTCAGCATCGGGGCGTTCGAGGCGTTCAAGGTTGAGCGTTACCCGCTGTTCTTCAAGCGCGCGTACGACATTCTGCCCGGTGACGGCCGGATGCTGCTGCACACCATCCTGGCGCATACCCAGAAGTTCTTCCGCGACAACGGGATCAAGCTGACCCTCAGCGACTTGAAGTTCATGAAGTTCATCGGCGACGAGATCTTCCCGGGCGGGCGACTGCCGGCGGTGGAGGACATCGAGGTGCTGGCCGACGGGTCCGGGTTCACCCTGGATCGCGTCCACCTGCTGCGCCCGCACTACGCACGCACCCTGGACATGTGGGCGGCCAACCTCGAAGCCACCCGCGACGAGGCGATCGCCATCACCGACCAGGCGACCTACGACAAGTACATGAAGTACCTGGTCGGGTGCGCCGACTTCTTCCGCCGGGGCATCACCAACATCGGCCAGTTCACTCTGGTGAAGGGCTGCTGAAGCTCTGCACTGTCCGCCAGGCCTCGTCGAAGACGAGGCGCGCCGGTCTCACCCATGCCCACGTTGGTGCTGCTCGAGCCAGGCCACCGCGTCGTCGACGCTGACCGGCCGCGAGAACAGGTAGCCCTGCAGATAGTCGACGCCAAGCTCAGACAGCGCCGCTGCCTGCTCATCGGTCTCGACACCCTCGCCTACCGTCTCGGCTCCCAGCGCCTCGGCCATCGACACCATGGTCGCGACGAGGGAGCGCACGTCCTCGCGGTCGACGTCGGCCACGAACTCGCGGTCGATCTTGACCTCGTCGAAGCCCAATGACTTCAAGCTCATCACGCTGGAGTAGCCGGTGCCGAAGTCGTCCAGCGCGCTGCGGGCGCCGCGGCTCTTCAGCGCATCGAGGGTCCTGCGGATGGCAGGGTCGCTGCCGATGTGAGTGGTCTCCGTGATCTCGATGCACCAGCCCGTGAGATCGGGGCCGATGCTGGTGCCGAGCATGTCGGCCAGGGCGCCGTCACTCAGTTGATGTGGGTCCACGTTGATGAACAGTTCGAGATCTGGAGCGATGGAGCGGAGCCGGCCGGCGGCCGTCGCGGCCTGCTCGACGATGAGGCGGGTGAACTCGGTGAGCTGGCGGAACTCGTAGATGAGGTCGAGGAAGTCGTTGGGAGCCAGAGTCCCGCGTTCGGGGTGATGCCACCGGGCGAGCACCTCGAACCCGTAGACACTCCTGTCGCCTGCACGGACGATCGGCTGCAGGTACGGCACGAATGTGTGCTCCTCCAGCCCCTGCAACACCTCGGACCGCAGCCGGGCGGTCCGACGGGCCTGGTCGCTGAGCCGGTTGGAGTAGATGGAGATGCCGTCGCCGCCCTCGCGCTTCGATGCGTACATCGCGACGTCGGCCTTGCGGACCAGCTCCTCGACGTCGAACCCGTCGGTCGGACAGTGGGCCAGCCCGATGCTGGCCGTGACCACGAGGCCGCGCGGGCCGCCGGGGATGTCCATGGGCCGGCGGACGCTCTCGATGATGCGTTCGGAGAGACCGAGGACCTCATGCCCAGCGTCCGCGGGGTCCTCGGACGCGATGACGAGGAACTCGTCGCCCCCGATCCGCGCGACGGTGTCGGTCTCGCGGACCGCGGACTCGATCCGGTGCGCCGTCTCCTTCAGCACCTCGTCGCCGACCTCATGACCCAGACGATCGTTGATCCCCTTGAAGCCGTTCAGGTCGATCAGCAGGACGAAAACGGCCTCGAGCGTGCGCTGGGTGCGCAGCGTGGCCTGCCGCAGACGATCGAAGGCGAGGATCCGGTTGGCCAGTCCGGTCAACGGGTCCGACTGGGCTTGGGCCAGCGCCGCCGCCTCGCGCTGCCGCTCGGCGGTGATGTCGAGCACGGTGGCAATCACAAAGGGCGGGTTGTCCGGCTCCGGTGTGTGGGAAAGGCTGACCACCTCCCGGCCCCAGATTATCCCGCCGTCCTTCTTCAGGAATCTCTTGTCGATCTGGTAGGTCGCGCGCTTACCGGCGGCAAGCGCGTTGAACATGGTCGCGTCCGCGTCCACGTCGTCGGGATAAGTGATGTCATCGAGGCGGGTTCCTCGTATCTCCGCGGGGCCGTAGCCCAGGATGTCGCAGAGCGCAGGGTTCGCGCGGCTGATCAGGCCATCGGTGTCGCATAGGGCCATCGGTGCTCCTGTTCCGCTGAACACCGCTTCGAGCTGCTGCTCGCGCGCCTCGAGCGCGGCGTGGGCGGAGTGGGCGGCAGTGAGGTCGTGGAAGGTGGCCAGTAGGACCCGCTGCGACCGATCCGGTCCCTCCAGCCGGGCCAGGGTCATGTCTACGGACAGGAGTTCCTGCGTCCCGCCGACCAGCTCGACGGTCATTCGGACGGAGGGCTCCCGGCCGGCACCGACCGCGGCGAGCGCCGTGCTCACGTGATTGCGGTACCCCGGCAAGACGAGATCTGTCGGAGTCCTGCCGACGAGCTCGACCTCTTTCCGGCCGATCAGGTTCAGCAGATCGGCGTTGCACTGCCGGATGGAGCCGTCCTCACCGAGCCACGCCATCGGCGTGCCGGCCATGGTGAAGATCCCTTTGAGGAGGGCGGACTTCCGCTCCGCCTCTAGGCGGGTCTCCCTGAGCTCGGTGATGTCGGACAAGGCGATGACCGCACCGACGAGCGTGTCGTTTTTCACATAGGGCACCACCTGCATGAAGTATCCGGCCGTGCTCGTCGAGGTCTCCACGATCTGGCCCTCGCCCGTGGCCAAGACCTTCCTGACAAGCACGGCCAGTTCGGAGATGTCCACGTGGGATGGCAGGAGCTCGAGGGGGGTGCCGATATCCTCCGGGACCAGGCCGATGACCTTGACCGCCAGGGGAGAGAACTGCAGGACCCGCAGGTTGCGATCGACGAGCACGATCGCGGTGTTCACGGCCATCTGGATGTTCCGGAGGATCTCGTTGGTCTCGGAGAGCTCAGTCGTGCGGACTTGCAGGGTCTCGTTGACGGTCGTGAGCTCCTCATTGGTCGCCTGGAGTTCCTCGTTCGTGGTCTCGAGTTCCTCGTTGGTCGCCTGGAGTTCCTCGCTGGAGGCCTGGAGTTCCTCGTTCATGGCCTGGAGTTCCTCGTTGGAGGACTCCAGTTCCTCGATGACGGCCTGCAGGTGCTCCCGCGTTCCCGCCAGTTCCTCTCTCAGAGCGGCCAGCTGCGAGTGCAAGACGTCGATGCTCTCCTCCTGGTCGAGGGGTGCATGGACGTCCGGCGCCGCGAGCACCGTCGGTGCCGGCGCCGGCACGAAGGCGATCAGGACGTACGACTCGGCCTGACCGCCGGGGGTTATCCGGCTGGCGTGGATCACCAGGCTCTTACTGCTGCCATCCTCCGAGCGCAGCATGATCGTGTGCGTGGCGGTCGACGCTCCGTCCCGGTTGAGTCTGCCGAGGAGCGTCGCCATCTCCGTGCGCAGTTCCGGCAGGATCATCGACAGGATGGTGAAGTCGCCGTTCGGGTCGGGGAGGGACAGGAACCGACCCACGTTGCCGACCTGATGCACCGGTACGCCGGCGGCGTCGATGAGCAGCGCCGGGGGACCCCAGTGGGAGAGCACAAGGTCACGGACGTCGTCGCGCATCCGGTCCCGGGCCACCTGCTTGGTCGACGTGCGAGACCGGACGTCCGGCAGTTCGCGGCCGATGGCGGATGTCGAGAGGGCGGTCGCAGCTCGACCGGGGAGGCGCTGGAAGATCCGGTTGCCCGCGCTGATCGTGGTGAACAGGCCGCCGTCGGCCGGCACGGTCTCGGAGCGGCCCAGGAACAGCAGCCCCCGTGGATTGAGCGCGGCGTGGAGGTTCGTCATCACCCGTTGCTGCACTTCGGGTACGAGGTAGATGAGCAGGTTGCGGCAGCTGACGAGGTCCATCCGCACCAGCGGCGGATCCCGGGTGATGTCCTGCCGGGCGATGACCAACGTGTCGCGGAGCCACTTGCTCACGGTGGCCTGCTTCCCGCTGACCGTGAAGTATCGATCGATCCACTCCTGGGGGACGTGGGCCAGCGAGTCCACCGGATACACGCCGCGACGGGCGATGTCCATGGCGACATCGCTGATGTCGGTGGCGAAAACCTTGACTCCGCGGTCGCTGCCGGACTCGCGATTGACCTCCGCCAGCAGCATCGCGACGGAGTACGCCTCCTCCCCGGTTGCGCAGCCGGCGACCCACCCGCGCAGGGGCTGTTCTCCGATCTTCGCGGCGACGAGGGGTTGCAGGGCGCTCCGGAGCGAGTCGAAGGCCGCCCGATCGCGAAGGAAGCAGGTGACGTTGATCAGCATGGAATCGCGCAACGTGGCCAACTCGGCAGGGTGTTCCTCGACGTAGGCAAGGTAGTCCTGTCGGGAGGACAGGCCGAGGGCGGCGACTCGCTTGTCGAGCTGCCGGCCCAGGGTCCCGCTCTTGTAGGCCGCGAGGTTCCAGCCGGTGGCCAGGAGTGTCTCCCGGGCCAGCGACGCCATCGCCGGGTCGTTGGCGAAGCGCCCGGGGGAACCGGCCGGCTCGCCGCCCGCCATGATCTCGGTGAGGAGGGCGCCGATCTCGTCCGGACGGCGGACGTAGTCGATGAAGCCGGCATCGATCGCAGCGGCCGGCATGTCCCGGTAGCGGGCCGACGACAGGTCTTGCGCCACACTTCTGCCGCCGGCGGTGCGGATGGCCTCGGCGCCCGCCGTGCCGTCGGCGCCGGTGCCGGAGAGGATTACGGCGATCGCGTGGTCACCGCACTCTCGGGCGAGCGACCGGAGGAGGACGTCGATGCTGGGCTGAGGGCTGATCCGGGGCGAAGCCTGACGGGTGCGGAAACGTCCGCTGCTGACCTCGACGTCGCAGTTCGGCCGGGACATGAAGATGGTGCCGGCGCGCAGGGGTAGGCCGTCGGTGATTTCGGAGAGCTCGAGCTCGCTCTCCCGGGACAGCACCTCAAGCAACAGGCTGGGGTGAACCGGGGACATGTGCTGGGCGATGATGTAGGCGACGTTGCCGCCAGGTAGACCCGGCAGCAGTTCCCGCAGGGCCTCGACGCCTCCGGCGGACGACCCGATGCCGACGAGCCACTGAGGCCCTGTGGCCGAGGCGAGCCCGACCGTGTCACTCTGGTCCGGCGCCGTCAGCGGCTCCATGAAAATCCTGCCTTTTGCCTGAAATGACTACAACGTTATTTTCTCACAGCTGGGCGCTGCAGTACCGACGTCCACCGGGCAGGGGATGCGCACGCGGTCAATCCCCGACAGACTCTACGGACGAGGGGCCCGCCAGTGACTAGAGGCCCGCCAGCTTGCGCTTCTCGGCCTCGACGTCGAAATCCGGTAGCGGCCAGGACAAGTCCAGTCCTTTGAGGGCTTCGATCAGCAGCTCGGTGACGGCCAGTCGGCTGTACCACTTCTTATCGCACGGAACCACGTACCACGGCGCCCGCTCCGTGCTGGTCCGCTCCAGCACCGCCTGATAAGCCTCCTGGTAGGCCGGCCAGAGCTTGCGCTCCTCAAGATCGCCGGGGTTGTACTTCCAGTACTTCTCCGGGCGCTCCAGTCGCTCGGCCAGCCGCCGGCGTTGTTCCTCGAGGGAGACGAACAATGCGACCTTCACCAGTACCGTGCCGGCGTCGGCGAGTTCGGCCTCGAAGGTGTTGATCTCGTCGTACCGCGGTTCCCATTCGGTGGGCGGCACCAGGTTGTGCACCCGCACCACCAGGACGTCCTCGTAGTGCGAGCGGTCGAACACGCCGATGTGGCCGGCCGGTGGCAGTGCCTTGCTGATCCGCCACAGGAAATGGTGGGCCCGTTCCTCGTCGGTCGGTTTGCCGAAGCTGGTGTAGCGGATACCCATCGGGCTGCCCGCACCGACGACGTGCTCGACGATGCCGCCCTTGCCGGCGGTGTCCATACCCTGCAGGACCAGCAGCACCGAGCGCCGGTCGCCCTCTTTGCCGTTGGCGTACAGCATCTCCTGGAGTCCGGCAAAGCGTGCGTTTCGCTCGGTCTGGATGGCCGCCGCGTCCTCTTTGCGGCCGGTGAACCCCGGGGTGGCATCGGTGTCGATGTCGTCGACCCTTGCCCCCGGTGCGAACTTCAGGACGCTGCTGGGGCGATGCGTCCACTGGGAGGGCAGGTCGGAGCCCGGCTTCGGCGGCATCGTCGCAGACTAGCCGTGCCGCCCCGGGTTGCGGAGAACTCGGTGGTGCCGAGGGTTACGTGCGGGTCGCCGTCGGCAGCACCGGTGACGGATGCGGTTGGCTGTTGAACTGCTCGAGCGAACCGCCCACCTCGACGATCCCGCACAGCGCACTCCAGCACAGCATGGTCAGGTAGTCGATGAGTTCGGCGCTGCTCATCCGCGGGTTCGACATCCACGAATGGGTGGCCAGTTGAACTCCGCCGACGATGAGGAAGGCCCACGGTTCCACGCCCTGGGTGTCCATCCCGGCCCGCTTCATCCGCTGGCGCAACAACACCGCCAGCATCCGGGCGATGATCCGCTCGGAGTCCGCGATGACCTTGTTCTTGCTCGCCGAACTGTTGGCCATGACGAACCGGTAGGGCTCGGGTTCGGCGGCGACGGTCTCGACGTACACCCGGATGACCTCCCGGGTGAGATCGAAACCGTCCCGGTCGGACGACAGTGCCGAGGCCATGGTCGGGATCAGTGTGGTTTGGGCGAACCGCATCATCACCGCGGTGGTGAGATCGTTCTTGTCGACGAAGTACCGGTACAGCACAGTCTTGGAGACGCCGATCTCAGCGGCGATCTCGTCCATGCTGACATCGCGCCCGCGGCGGCGGATGGCGTCCAGGGCGCCGTCGACCAATTCGGTCCGGCGCTCGACCTTGTGCTGGTGCCAGCGGCGTTTTCGGCCGTCGGTCTTGGCGATCTGCTGGGTCACGATGGCCGCTATTCTACCGGCCACCGCCCGGAATGTTGTGACGGACAGTCACAGGAAAAGTCTCCGGGCATGATGGGTGCGTGGCAAAACACCGCGCATCGCTGGCCGAGTCGTTCGCCGGCGCCGACCCGGAGGCCGACGCCGAGCGCCTTCGCAGCCTGCGCCAGATGAAGGCGGTCGCGCTGGGGTTCCTGCTCGGCGCCACGGTGATCTTCCTGGCCTGCCGATGGGGCCAGGCCCACGGCGGCCCGGCCTGGCTGGGATACGTCGGAGCCGCGGCCGAGGCCGGTATGGTCGGTGCGCTGGCGGACTGGTTTGCGGTGACCGCGCTGTTCCGTCACCCGCTGGGATTGAAGATCCCGCACACCGCGATCATCAAGCGCAAGAAGGACCAACTCGGCGAGGGGCTGGGCAACTTCGTCCGGGAGAACTTCCTGTCCGCGGAGGTTGTTGAGACCAAACTGCGTGACGCCGAGGTGGCCAGTCGACTGGGAAAGTGGCTGGCAGAGCCGGACCATGCGGCGCGGGTGGGCAGCGAGACCGCGACGGTGCTGCGCGTCGGCGTCGAACTGCTCAACGACGAGGACATTCAGCAAGCCATCGACAAGACGATCGTCAAGCGGCTCGCCGAACCGCAGTGGGGTCCGCCAGTGGGCCGGGTGCTCTCCCAGTTGCTCGCGGAGAACCGTCAGGAGGCGCTGATTCAGCTGTTGTCGGACCGCGCCTTCGAGTGGGCGCTCAACGCCGGACCCACTATCGAGCGGGTGGTGTTGCGCGACTCGCCCAGCTGGTCGCCCAGATTCGTCGACCAGCTGGTGGGTGACCGCATCCACCGCGAGCTGATGGATTTCACCGACAAGGTTCGTCGCGACCCGAATCATGAACTGCGCCGTTCGGCGACGCGATTCCTGTTCGAGTTCGCGGCCGATCTGCAGAACGACGCGGCGACGATCGCCAAGGCGGAGACCGTCAAAGAGCAGCTGATGGAGCGCGACGAGGTGACCCGCGCGGCGGAGACCGCCTGGAAGACCCTCAAACGACTGGTTCTCGACGGCGTCGACGATCCCTCCAGCGCGTTGCGCAGCCGGATCGCGGACTCGGTGATGGCGATCGGGGAGACGTTGCGCGATGACGCCGAACTGCGCGACAAGGTCGACGGCTGGATCATCCGTGGTGCCCAGCATCTGGTCACCCAGTACGGCAGCGAGGCGACCACGATCATCACCGACACCATCGAGCGGTGGGACGCCGACGAGGCCAGTCGCCGCATCGAACTGCACGTTGGCCGTGACCTCCAGTTCATTCGCATCAACGGCACGGTGGTGGGTGCCCTGGCCGGTCTGGTCATCTACACAGTGGCTCAACTGTTGTTCTGACCTGCGCTAGCAGGTGCTTGCAATTGTTAGCACTGGCGCGTACGGTGTTTTGTGTATGCAAAACGCACTCGTACTGGCAAAGGATTTGACCATGGCGCAGGATGAAGATCTCTCCGCCGTGGCGGGCGAGCTTGCGGCTGTGGTGAGCAATGCGGCCCAGGACATCGGCAGCTTCATCCGAAGTCACCGGGAAGCCGCCGAGGTTTCGGTCCGGCAGTTGGCCGAGCGGGCCGGAGTGAGCAATCCGTACCTCAGTCAGATAGAACGCGGCCTCCGCAAGCCATCCGCGGAGGTGCTGGGTCAGATCGCCAAGGCGCTGCGACTCTCCGCGGAGGTGCTCTACGTCCGCGCTGGAATTCTCGAGCCGGGCGAGCCCAGCCAGGTGCATGACGCGATCATCGGCGATCCGGCTATCACCGAACGGCAGAAGCGCGTCCTGCTGGACATCTACCTGTCGTTCCGGCAGCAGAACGAAGCTGACCATGAGGAGCTACCGACTGCGTAGCTGCGTCCGCGCCAACTGAAACCGGTTGGCAGACGAAAGTTTTCAACAGAGTTAACCCAGGAAAGGAATTACCGAAATGGCGAAGAACGCCAAGAATGCCAAGAACGAAAACACCGTCGAGGACCTCAAGGCCCCGCTGCTTGCCGCGGTCGGTGCTGCCGACCTGGCCCTGGCGACCGTCAACGAGATCCTGAACACCCTGCGCGAGCGGGCCGAGGTGGCCGGCGACCGGATGGACGACCGCCGCGCGGCCCTGACCCGGCTGCAGGAGGAGCTGCCCAAGCGCACCGAGGAGCTGCGCGGCCGGCTGAGCACCGAGGAGCTGCGCAAGGCAGCCGACGAATTCCTGTCCGATGCCACCACGACCTACAACAGCCTGGTGGAGCGCGGCGAGGCCGCCCTCGAGCGGTTGATGGGCCAGCCCGAACTCCGTGAGGCTGCCGACAAGGTCGAGGGTTATGTCGACCAGGCCGTCGACAAGGTCGAGGGTTACGTCGACCAGGCTGTCGAGCTGACCCAGGATGCGCTGGGCAATGTTTCTGCGCAGACCAAGGCCGTCGGCGAGCGGGCCGCCAAGCTGGTCGGCACCCTGCAGGGCGAAGCCGAGGCGCCGGCCGCGAAGGCCCCGGCGAAGAAGGCTCCGGCGAAGAAGGCCGCCCCGGCCAAGGCCGCTGTGACGAAGGCCGCCCCGGCCAAGAAGGCCCCGGCCAAGAAGGCCCCGGCCAAGAAGGTCACCCAGAAGTAAGAACGGTTCGACCGTTCGGCAAGACCCGCCTACCCTGGAGCCGTGAATCTCCAGGGTGTGGCGGGTCTTCTGCTGTCTGTCCTCAGTTGGGCGGTTTTCGGCGCCACGGTGTACGCGTTCGTGCACGCCGCGATGCAGCGCCAGGACGCCTATACCGCGGCCGACAAGCTCACCAAGCCGGTCTGGCTGGCGATCCTCGGTGTCGCCGCACTGCTGTGCCTGCTGTTCGGAGTCAGCGTGCTCGGGATGACCATCGCCGCCGTGGCGACCGGTGTCTATCTCGCCGACGTCCGGCCCAAGCTGCTCGAGGTACAGGGGAAGTCCCGCTGAGCATGCGACCGCTGGTCGCCGTGACCGTCCTTGCCGGCCTATCTCTGTCCCTCGCCGGCGCGCCGCGCGCCCTGGCCGACACCCAGGACGGGCCGGTGCCCCCGTTCGTCGATCGGGCCACCTGGGTGTGGTTCAGCGACCTTCCGACGCTGCGGGTGTACCCGACAGCGGCTGGCCGCACCGTCGCCGGAAAGCTCGGCAAGACCGCCGCGCAGACCGAGGAGGCCTGGCGGGAGGTGCTGACGCAGGCCCCCGACGCGAACACCCCGGGAATGCGGGCGCAGTTCATCTGCCACTGGAACTTCGCCGAACTGGCTCACCCCGGCAAGACCAGTTGGGATCTGGAGCCCTGGCGACCTGATGTCGATGACAGCGACATGCTGCTGGCCGGCTGCAATCCCGGCGGCGACGAACTGGGTTAGTTCCGGGTCACACCCCGCTCGGGCGTCCTACAGCCCGGCGAAACAGGGATCCTGCTGGCCGTTCGGGATGGTGGCGTCCCGGGTGATGAACCGCGCGGCCACCCCGGTCTCGGTGACCTCGATCTTGTCCGCGTGGATGCCCATCGGCAGGTTTGCCGTCAGTGTCTGGGTGAACGCGTCCAAGGCCGGCTGCACCGTCTCGCGGGGCAGGCTGAAGCCCAGGCCGGTGACTTTGAGAACCTGCAGCGTCACCCCGCCGTCGGCGACGCCGGGGGCCACCGTGACGGTGCCCAGCGGTCCCTGCAGTTCCAGGGTTCCGGCCGACGGATCCGTACTGACTCCGCTGACCAGCCCGCCGAGGAACGGAATGATGCCCGCCACGGTCTGCTGGATTCCGTCGGTCGACCAGGTCACATCGGCGTCCAGCGCGCCCAGAGTGCCGGCGGACTCGGCGGTCTGGTTCAACCGGATGTCATCGAGGCGCAGCCGCAATTTCATCCCCTGGGCCTCCCGGATCCGGTTGCCCGCGGTCTCGACCACCATGTCCCGGTAGCTGTGGGTGAAGTGCTGGAGCAGGAACGGCCGGGCTCCGAAGGATGCGCTGGCACTGTCCTGCACGATGCAGCTGACCGCCTTGGCGACGATGGTGTCGGCGCGGTGCCGGGCATACAGTTCGCCGGCCAGCAGGCCTGCCAGTCCCAGTGCCGCAACGATCACCAGCACCAAGCTGATGGACAGCGGATCGCGGGACCACCGGCGCCCGGAGTCGGTTTCCGGACTCTCCTGAGCCGGCGCCGCCACGGGGGGGATCTGCCGGGTGGGAACTTCCTGGGTGGGAACCTGCTGGGTGGGGATCTGCCGGGTGGGCGGCTCGGGAACGCCCGAACCCGGTAGCGGGCCCGGAGGCTGGCTCTGGGGCTGACCCTGAGGCTGGCCGGGGGGCTGCCCGGGGGGCGGGAACGTCACCCGCCCGATTCTGCCCTACTCGGCACCGCTATCCGGCACAGCTGCCGGGAATCGCGACTCGGTTGGCCAGCACCGGCAGTGCTTTCCGGATGTCGGGCAGGCCGGCCACCTCGACATCGCAGATCAGCAGTTGCGGGTCGGGTCCGGCGGCGGCCAGCACCGCGCCGAGCGGGGAGGACACCAGGCTGCCGCCCACGCCCGTCGGTGCGGCCACCGCCGCGGCCACTTCCGCACCGGGGTCGGCCTGTCCGACGGCGGCGACGAAACAGGTCGAGTCCAGCGCCCTCGCCCTGGCCAGCAAGGTCCACTGATCGAGCTTGCCCGGCCCCGCGCCCCAGGACGCGCTGACGGTGATCAGCTGGGCGCCGCGGTCGGCCAGCGCGGTGTAAAGGCCGGGGAACCGGATGTCATAACAGAGGGTGATTCCGACACCGACCCCGTCGACGGTGACCACGACCGGCTGGTGGCCGGGTGCGACGGTGGCCGACTCGGTGAAGCCGAACGCGTCGAAGAGGTGGATCTTGTCGTACCGGGCCTCGACTCCGCCGCCGGTGGCCAGAACGGTGTTGGTGACCCTCCCGTCTGCGGCGGGGGTGAACATCCCGGCCAGCACCGTGACGCCGGTCTCGGCGGCCACGGCCCGCACGCCGTCGGCCCACCGGCCGTCGATCGGCTCGGCCACTCCGGCCAGCGGGACACCCAGCCGGCACATGGTGCCCTCCGGGAACACCACCAGCCGGGCACCGGCGTCGGCGGCCAGGCGGGTCTGCTCGGCGACCGTCGCCAGGTTTCCGGCGGGGTCCGGGCCGGACAGGATCTGCGCACAGGCAATCCGCATGTGGGTGAGCCTACGGAGCGCAGCGCTGCGGAGCAGCGATCAGCGACTCGGGCGGTGCGGAGCGATCAGCGACCAAGGCACGGTCAGCACGCCATCCCGTCTGCTGCGGCGCTGCCGTTCCACCGGGATCCCGCGGGCGGCGAGGGTGTCCAGCATGGCCCGCCACCGCGCCCGCGGGCCGAACACCGATTGTCCGGCCGCCTCGTCCCACGCCCGGTCGGCTGCGATGAGCAGGTCATGGACCGGCTGTCCGGCGACGTTGTGGTGAATGAGCACTTTGGGTAACCGTTCGGCCAACTCGGAGGGACGGCTCAGATGCCGTGGATCGCAGGCGAGGGTCAGGCTGACCGGACCGGTGCGGTCCAGTAGCACCCAGGTGGACAGCCGGCCGAGTTCGTCGCAGGTTCCGTCGAGGATCACCCCGCCGGGGGCCAGACGGTCCCGCATGGTCTGCCAGGCCCCCGCCACCGCCTCCTCGGGATACTGCCGCAGCACGTTGAACGCGCGCACCAGAGCGGGGCGCAAACCTGCCAGTTCGAAACCACCGCAACGGAACTCGACTGCACCGTCCGACGCGGACTGCGCGGCCGCCACCCGATCCGGGTCGATCTCCAACCCGACGACCCGCACGTCGGGCGCCACCGTGCGCAGTCGCGCGGCAAGCTCCAGAGTGGTGACCGGCAGCCGCCCGTAGCCCAGGTCCACCACCGTCGCGCCGGCGTCCCGCAGTGCGTTACGTACCTGTGGGGACGCCAGCAACCAGCGATCGGAGCGGCGCAACCGGTTGGCCGCGGTGGTGCCTCGCGTCGGGATGCCGATCGGCCGGCGCGGGTCGGCGGGCCTAGTGATTGGCGGCGATCCAGTGCGCGGTGAACTCGCCCTCGTTGGCGAACAATCCCTTGAGGCCGCCGATCAGCAGCGACTCGATCTGGCCGCCGATCAGCGGTACCCGTGCGGTGCACCGGGTCTCCAGGCGCATCCGGCTACCGGTGGCGGTGTCCATCAGGGTGTAGTCGCCCTGGATGTCGACCGGGACGTGCGGGACCGTCGCCCGGTAGCGGCCGGTGGCCAGGCCGCCCTCTTCGTCGAACGGGTCGAAGTGCTGTTCGCGGGTGACGACGAACGTGCCCGGGAGCACGGGGCGGGCGATCGCCGGCAGGTCGGCGGCGGTGAGGATGTGCGCGAAGGAGACCCGGGTGCCGGTGTCGTCGGAGGAGAAGTGCGCGATCTCAGTCTGGGTCGCCTCCTCGCGGTAGCGGACGACCAGGTCCTCCCAGTACTTGATGGTGGTGAAATCCCGGTACATCACCGCCGCGGTCACGCCGACCTCGACGTCGAAGGCCATCCGCTTGGTCATCTGGTTCCAGATCCTGATTGATTCAATGGGTTCATCGGTTCAGGGTTCATCGGTTCAATGGTTCTCGGCGATCCACCGGGTGGTGAACCGTTGCTCGGCGATCAGCAACTCGATCAGTTGGTTGCCGATGAACTTCTCCAGTTTGCGGCCCACCAGCGGGATACGCACCTCGACCGTCGCCTGTAAGTCCAAGCGCGAGAACGCCTCCGACGGCATCAGCACGGCGTTCCCGGTCAGTGACACCGGTGCGCCCGCAATGCTGCCGGCGACCGCCGCCCGGGACCGCGAGTCCCGCACCGGCGTCCACATCTCCTCCCGCCGGATGGCCAGGTCGCCGCGGTGGAACTGCGACACCACGCCCGGAAGCCGGTCCGAACGCAGCACCTGGGTGGTGACGACGTCGATGCTGCCGTCGGATGCGACGTCCATCCGCTCGAGGTGGGCCTCGTCGGCGCCGGAACCCGCCAGCCGGGCCAGCCAGTACTGCCGGTCGCCCAACGCCCGATGGACCTGCTCCACGCTGGTGGCGTAGTCGGTGCCCATGTCGAATGAACGCGGCATAGCGACTGAGGCTACCGTTAGCCGGCGTGGGTGCAGCAGCGGAGGATTTCGGCGGGGCCGAGGTCACCGAGGATGTGCCGCTGGGCCCGCTGACCACGTTTCGGGTGGGCCCGATCGCCCGCCGGGTGATCACCGCCGGCACTGCTGACCAGGTGGTCGCAGCGTTGCGCGCGGCGGACCGCGACGACGTTGTCGGGGGCTCGGTGCTGGTCCTGGGCGGTGGATCCAACGTGTTGATCGCCGACGATCTGGTCGGTCTGACCGTCGTGCTGCTGGCCAACCGCGGAGTCGAGATCGACGGGGACCTGCTGCGGGCCCAGGCCGGAACCGACTGGGACGACGTCGTGGTGGCGGCCGGGGCGGCCGGACTCGGCGGGCTGGAATGCCTGTCCGGCATCCCCGGCTCGGCCGGCGCCACCCCGGTGCAGAACGTCGGCGCCTATGGGGTCGAGGTCGCCGACCGGTTGACCCGGGTTCGACTGGCCGATCGACGAACCGGTGAGGTGCGCTGGGTTCCGGCCGCCGATCTGGGCTTCGGTTATCGGCACAGCGCGCTGAAGAACTCCGCCGACGCGGTGGTTCTCGAAGTGGAGTTCGCGCTGGACCCGTCCGGCCGGTCGGCGCCCATCCGCTACCGGGAACTGGCCGACGCTCTGGACGTGCCGGTCGGGGCGGTGGCCGACCCGACCGCGGTGCGTGCGGCGGTGCTGGCGTTGCGCGCCGCCAAGGGCATGGTGCTCGACCCGGCCGACCACGACACCTGGAGCGCGGGATCCTTTTTCACCAACCCGGTGGTGTCCGCCGACGCATTCGAGCGGGTGCGGGCGGCGGTCGACGGCCCGGTACCGCACTACCCGGCACCGGACGGGGTGAAACTGGCGGCGGGCTGGCTGGTGGAGAAGTCCGGATTCGGCCGTGGATACGGCGAGGGTCCGGCCCGGCTGTCCACCAAACACGCACTGGCGCTGACCAATCGCGGCGGTGCGGGCAGTGCGGACCTGTTGGCGCTGGCCCGCACCGTGCGGGACGGGGTGCGCGCGGCGTTCGGCATCACCCTGCAGCCCGAACCGGTCCTGGTGGGCTGTTCGCTGTAGCGGTGCTCAGGTCCGGCGGTGAAAGCGCCGCGCGTTGGCCTGATCGCGGGGACGCACGACGACCTGGTCGATGTTGACGTGCGGTGGTCGGGAGGCGACGAAGCCGATCACCTCGGCCACGTCGAGGGCGGTCAGCGGGGTCATCCCGGCGTAGACGGCCTCGGCCCGTTCGGTGTCCCCGCCGAACCGCACCGCGGAGAACTCGGTGCGCACCGCACCCGGGGCGATCTCGGTGAGTCGCACCGGCAGGCCCAGCAATTCCCCGCGCAGGGTCCGGTGCAGGGCGCTCTGGGCGTGCTTGGCAGCGGTGTAGCCGGCCCCGCCGTCATACACCTCGAGTGCCGCCACCGAGGTCACCGTCACGATCAGGCCGTCACCGGAGCCGATCAGGGCGGGCAGCAGGGCACGGGTGACCCGCAACGTGCCCAGCACGTTCGTCTCCCACATCCAGCGCCAGTGTTCGAGGTTCGCCTCCGCCACCGGTTCCAGGCCCTTGGCCCCGCCGGCGTTGTTGACCAGGACGTCCACCCTGGACAGTCCCGCCGCGAGCGCGGCCACCGCGGCGTCGTCGGTGACGTCCGCCACCACCGGGGTGCCGCCGATCTCGTCGGCCAGGGGGGTGATCCGCTCCGCCCGGCGCCCTACCGCCACCACGTGGAAGCCCTGCGCGGCAAGCACTCTCGCGGTGGCCTCGCCGATCCCCGAACTGGCGCCGGTGACCACCGCCACCCTGGAGTGTGCTTCGGGAACGTTCATCCCGGCGACTTTACGGCCCGGGGCGGTCGGCCGGCCGGGCGCACTCCGGGCGCCCCGGTGTAAAGATGGTCTCGTGTCCTATGTCCGGGAGCCCTCTGACCGGGAGCCCTCGATCGTGCTGCCCCGGCGGGTCGCCGTGCTGTCCGTGCACACCTCGCCGCTGGCCCAACCGGGCACCGGCGATGCCGGCGGGATGAACGTCTACGTCATGCAGACCGCCCTGGGCATGGCCCGCCGCGGCGTCGAGGTGGAGATCTTCACCCGGGCCACGTCCTCGGCGGACCCGCCCTCGGTGACGGTGGCGCCCGGGGTGGTGGTGCGCAACGTGGTGGCCGGTCCGTTCGAGGGGCTGGACAAGAACGACCTGCCCACCCAGTTGTGTGCCTTCACTGCCGGGGTGCTGCGGGCGGAGGCCAACCACGATCCCGGGCACTACGACATCGTCCACTCGCACTACTGGTTGTCCGGCCAGGTCGGCTGGCTGGCCGCGGAACGCTGGGCCGTGCCGATGGTGCACACCGCGCACACCCTGGCGGCGGTGAAGAACGCGGCCCTGGCCGAGGGGGACGAACCCGAGCCGCCGCTACGGTCGGTCGGCGAGCAGCAGGTCGTCGATGCCGCGGACCGGTTGATCGTCAACACCGAAGAAGAAGCCCGCCAACTCGTTTCGCTGCACCAGGCCGATCGCCGGCGGATCGACGTGGTGCATCCGGGCGTCGACCTGCAGACCTTCACACCCGGTGCCCGATCGGCCGCGCGGGCGGCGCTGGGCCTGCCGCCGGATGCGCGGATCGTGGCCTTCGTCGGCCGGGTCCAGCCACTGAAGGCCCCGGATGTGCTGCTGCGGGCGGCGGCACTGCTGCCGGACATCCGGGTTCTCATCGCCGGGGGGCCGTCGGGCAGTGGGCTGGCGAGTCCGGACGGCCTGCGACTACTCGCCGCCGAACTGGGGATCGCCGACCGGGTGGACTTCCTGCCACCGCAGCCACCCGAACGGCTGACGCAGGTCTACCGGGCCGCCGACCTGGTGGCCGTGCCCAGCTACTCGGAGTCCTTCGGACTGGTCGCGGTCGAGGCACAGGCCTGCGGGACGCCGGTGGTGGCCGCGGCGGTGGGCGGGCTTCCGGTCGCCGTCGCCGACGGTGTCAGCGGAGCCCTGGTCGACGGGCATGACCCGGTGTCCTGGGCGCGGACGATCGGTGCGCTGCTGGCGGCCGATCCGGCGGGACTGAGTACCGCGGCGATCACGCACGCCGCCCGGTTCTCCTGGGACAGCACCGTGGCGGATCTGCTGGCCGGTTACGGCCGCGCGGTCACCGAATACGCCGGGGCCCGCAGGCGTGGTGCCGCCCGGAACCTGGTCACGCGGCGCAACGGGCGACGCTGGGCCATCCGGCGTGGGGTGCGGACATGACCGTGCAGCAGATGATCGAGGACACCCTGACCGGGCATGGACTGGCGTTCACCCGGCATGACGGTTCGCACGGCGGTCTGCCCGGGCTCATCGTCGAACTGCCCGGCGAGCGCAAACTCACCACCAACACCCTGCTGAGCATCGGCGAACACTCGGTGCGCGTCGAAGCCTTCGTCTGCCGCAAGCCCGATGAGAACTTCGAGGGTGTCTACCGCTTCCTGCTCAAGCGCAACCGGCGCCTGTACGGCGTCGCCTACACGTTGGACAACCTCGGTGACATCTATCTGATCGGGCGGATCGCCCTGGATACGGTCAACCCCGATGAGATCGACCGCATCTTCGGCCAGGTGGTGGAGGCGGTCAACACCGACTTCAACACCCTGCTGGAACTGGGTTTCGCGTCGTCGATTCGCAAGGAATGGGCCTGGCGGGTGGCCCGGGGCGAGTCGCTGAAGAATCTCAAGGCCTTCGAGCATCTGATTGAGCATGACGACGATGAGGACGGTCGGGCATAGACTTCCGCCCATGGCTGAGCACGCTGGGACGAATTCCGGGACCTCGACGCTGATCCTGCTGCGGCACGGCGAGAGCGAGTGGAACGCGCTGAACCTGTTCACCGGATGGGTCGACGTCGACCTCACCGATAAGGGTCGCCGGGAAGCCGTCCGGGCCGGTGAGCTGATCGGGCAGTTGGACCGGTTGCCCGATGTGCTGTACACCTCGCTGCTGCGCCGGGCGATCACGACCGCCAACCTGGCCCTCGACAAGGCCGATCGGCACTGGATCCCGGTGCATCGCGACTGGCGGCTCAACGAGCGTCATTACGGGGCGCTGCAGGGGCTGGACAAGGCGGAGACCAAGGCCAAGTACGGTGACGATCAGTTCATGCAGTGGCGGCGCAGCTATGACACCCCGCCGCCGCCGATCGAGCCCGGCAGCACCTACAGCCAGGACCGGGACCCGCGGTACGCCGGTATCGGCGGCGGGCCGCTGACCGAATGCCTCGCCGATGTGGTGGCCCGGTTCGTGCCCTATTTCGAGCAGACCGTCGTCCCCGATCTCAAGGCCGGCCGGACCGTGCTGATCGTGGCGCACGGAAACTCGTTGCGGGCGCTGGTGAAGTATCTGGACGGTATGAGCGACGCCGATATCGTCGGGCTCAACATCCCCACCGGGATTCCGCTGCGCTACGACCTCGACGCCGATCTGCGGCCGGTCACGCCCGGTGGCGTGTACCTCGACCCCGAGGCGGCGGCGGCCGGCGCCGCGGCGGTGGCCAGCCAGGGCGCCAAGAAGTAGAAAAGAGAACGGCCGGTTAACGCCGGTCGAACTCTTCGCGCGGCGGCTGTGACATCGCCCCGGCGGGGTCCGATCGTGTTCTCGTGAGCCCGGTCCGCTGCGTACGCTCGGCCTGTGAGCGTCGGTGCGGTGATTGCGGTCGCCGTCGCGACCTTGATCGGCCTGGCCGTCGGGTTCTGGCTGGCCCGTAGCCGCCCGCGTGCCGCCGGATCGGGCACTGGTCGTCCGGCCGCCGGCGGGACCGCGATGACCGTCGCTGAAACGCTGTCTCGCACCGTCTCGCTGGCGCCGGTCGGAATGGTGGTGGTGGACAGTCTGCGCGACGTGGTGGTGTCCAACCGGCGGGCTGCCGAACTGGGTCTGGTCCGGGACGGTCTGCTCGACGACCGGGTGTGGGCGGCAGCCCAGCGGACGCTGGCCGACGGCGCCGATGTCGAGGTGGCGCTGTCCGCGCCGAGTGGGGCGACCACCGGCCGACGGGGTCTGTCGGTGCGCGTTCACGTTCGATTGCTCAGTGATGCCCACCCCCGGTTCGCGGTCGTCTATCTGCATGACCAGTCCGAGCAGGCCCGGATGGAGGCCAGTCGCCGCGATTTCGTGGCGAACGTCAGCCACGAGCTCAAGACGCCGGTCGCCGCGATGGGGGTACTTGCCGAGGCGCTGCTCGAGTCCACCGATGACCCGGAAACCGTGCGGCACTTCGCCGGAACGCTACTCACCGAATCTCAGCGACTCGCGGACATGATCGGCGAACTCATCGAACTGTCCCGGCTGCAGGGTGCCGAGCGATTGCCCGACCTGGTGTCGGTGGACGTCGACACCGTTGTGCAGGAGGCGATCTCGAGGCACAAGGTGATGGCCGACAACGCCGACATCACCGTCAGCACCGACGAGCCCAGCGGCTGTCGGGTGCTGGGCGACCAGGCCCTGCTGGTGACTGCCGTCGCCAACCTGATCTCCAACGCAATCGCGTACTCGCCCAACGGTTCCACGGTGTCGATCAGCAGGCGGCGGCGGGGCGACGAGATCGAGATCGCCGTCACCGACCGGGGTATCGGCATCGCCCAGGCAGATCAGCAGCGGGTCTTCGAGCGGTTCTTCCGCGTCGATCAGGCCCGCTCGCGAGCCACCGGGGGAACAGGATTGGGCCTGGCGATCGTCAAACACGTGGCGGCCAACCACAACGGGAACATCCGGCTGTGGAGCCGGCCGGGCACTGGGTCGACCTTTACCCTGTCCATCCCGGCGTACAACGAGGAGGTCGAATGACCAGGGTGCTGATCGTCGAGGACGAGGAGTCCTTGGCCGATCCGCTGGCGTATCTGCTGCGCAAGGAGGGCTTCGAGGTGACGGCCGTGGCGGACGGCCCCTCGGCGCTGGCCGAGTTCGACCGCGCCGGTGCCGATATCGTGCTGCTGGATCTGATGCTGCCCGGGATGAGCGGCACCGACGTATGCAAGCAGTTGCGGACCCGCTCCGGGGTTCCGGTGATCATGGTCACCGCCCGCGACAGCGAGATCGACAAGGTGCTCGGGCTGGAACTCGGGGCCGACGACTACGTCACCAAACCCTATTCGGCCCGTGAGCTGATCGCCCGGATTCGGGCGGTCCTGCGCCGCGGCGGGGAGTCGGAGGAGGCGATGTTCACCGACCTGGTGCTGGAGGCCGGGCCGGTCCGGATGGACGTGGAACGCCATGTCGTCAGCGTGGCGGGGGAGCCGATCGGGTTGCCGCTCAAAGAGTTCGACCTGCTCGAGTATCTGATGCGCAACAAGGGCCGGGTGCTCACCCGCGGTCAGTTGATCGACCGGGTGTGGGGGGCGGACTACGTCGGCGACACCAAGACCCTGGACGTGCACGTCAAGCGACTGCGCTCCAAGATCGAGGCGGACCCGGCCACTCCGACGCGGCTGCTGACGGTGCGGGGGCTGGGCTACAAGCTGGAGGGCTGATCACAGGATGCGGCGCTCGTTGCCGGGTGGACGGCGACCAGCGGAAAACCCCCGCGCCGCTTGCACATCGCGGCGAGTTCGTCGTAGGCCTTCTCGCCCAGCAGTTCGGTCAGTTCCGCGGCATAGGACTGCCACACCGGTCGAGTTCCGATATGGGCGTTGGGATCGCCGGTGCAGTACCAGTGCAGGTCCTCCCCGCCCTCTCCCCATCCGCGGCGGTCGTATTCGGTGACGGTGGTCTTGAGGATCTCGCTGCCGTCGGGCCGGGTGACCCATTCCTGGGCGCGGCGGATCGGGAGCTGCCAGCAGACGTCGGGCTTCATGGTCAGCGGCTCGACACCGAGCGCGACGGCCTTGCTGTGCAGGGCGCATCCGATGCCGCCGGCGAAACCCGGCCGGTTCAGGAAGATGCACGCCCCCTTGTACTTCCGGGTTCGCAGGCTGGGTTTGTCCTCGTATTCGTCCATCTCGAGGTAACCCTTGGGGCCCAGCCCCTTATCGCGGAACTGCCAGTCGGCGTCGGTCAACGACGTGACGGCGTCGTCGAGTCGGGCCCGGTCGTCGTCATCGGACAGGAACGCGCCGTGCGAGCAGCAGCCGTCGTCCGGGCGATTCTCGACCGTCCCCTTGCAGGCGGGGGTGCCGAACACGCAGGTCCACCGCGAGAGCAGCCAGGTGAGGTCGGCGGTGATCAGATGTTCGGGATTGGCGGGGTCGTAGAACTCGATCCACTCGCGGGGAAAGTCCAACTCGACCTCGCCGGGGTGCCTACCTGCCATGAATCCACACCGTAGACGCGCAGTGCCACACGCGCGCGGGCCGGGCCGCGCTAGGTTGTTCTTCGTGCGATTAGGCGTGCTCGACGTGGGTAGTAACACGATACATCTGCTGGTGGTCGATGCTCATCGAGGCGGACATCCGACCCCGATGAGTTCCACCAAGGCCGCGCTGCGGTTGGCCGAGGCGATCGACGACTCGGGCAAGCTCACCCGGCGCGGTGCCGACCTCCTCACCGAGACGGTCGACGAGTTCGCCAAGATCGCCCGAAGTTCGGGGTGTGCGGACCTGCTGTCGTTCGCCACCTCGGCGGTCCGGGATGCGCGCAACTCCGAGGAGGTGCTGGCGAGGGTACGTTCCGAGACCGGAGTGGATCTGCGGGTGCTGCCCGGCCCCGATGAGTCCCGGTTGACGTTCCTGGCGGTCCGGCGCTGGTACGGCTGGAGCGCGGGCCGGATCACCAATCTCGACATCGGCGGCGGATCGCTGGAGATGTCGACCGGGCTCGATGAGGCACCGGAGGTCGCGTTGTCGTTGCCGCTGGGGGCGGGCCGGCTCACTCGGGAGTGGCTGGCGGAGGATCCGCCGAGCCGCCGCCGGGTGGCGATGCTGCGGGACTGGCTGGATACCGAACTGGCCGGGGCGGCCAAGGAGATGCTTCAGGCCGGCCCGCCCGACTTGGCGGTCGGCAGTTCCAAGACCTTCCGCTCGCTGGCCCGCCTCACCGGGGCCGCGCCCTCGGCGGCGGGTCCGCGGGTGAAACGCACCCTTACCGCGAGCGGGTTGCGGCAAGTCATCGCCTTCATCTCTAGGATGACGACGGCGGACCGTGCCGAACTGGAAGGGGTCAGCGCCGAGCGTGCGCCACAAATAGTGGCGGGTGCTCTGGTGGCGGAAGCGAGCATGCGAGCACTGGGGTTGGAATCGCTGGATATCTGCCCGTGGGCGCTACGTGAAGGCGTCATTCTGCGCCGGCTCGACAGCGAGGCCGACGGCACCGTGATGTGAGAGGCGACAGATGAGTTCAGACACCGACGACGAAGGCCAG
>Ga0116183_1000781_pt1 | contig 37009 bp, 33 predicted proteins | sample AD_UKC078_MetaG_FD_89753 | JGI IMG/M metagenome (GOLD analysis project Ga0116183, IMG submission 89753) | Active sludge microbial communities of municipal wastewater-treating anaerobic digesters from USA - AD_UKC078_MetaG | ecosystem: Engineered > Bioreactor > Anaerobic > Digestate | place: USA...
ATGCGCACGGCCGCAAATGATTTCCGGTTGTTCTGGGACAACGCGTATCCGGTTCACACGCTCACTGGCGAGTTTGCGCGCCCGGTTGACGTACTCGGTCTGGCCGCGCAGGCTGGCAATCCCAACCGGCCCTACGTGTTCGCCTCCACCTCCAAGATCACCTTCGCCGGCGGCGGGGTCAGCTTCTTCGGTGGATCGTTGGGCAACATCGCCTGGTACCTGCAGCATTCCGGTAAGAAGTCGATCGGTCCGGACAAGGTGAACCAATTGCGGCACCTGAAATTTCTCGGTGATGCAGACGGGGTCCGCCGGCACATGCTGCGCCACCAGCAGATCCTGGCTCCGAAGTTCGCCCTGGTCCTCGAGACGCTGGATCGCCGCCTCTCGGACTCCAAGGTCGCTTCCTGGACCGAACCGAAGGGCGGCTACTTCGTCAGCATGGACGTGCTGCCCGGCACCGCCAGACGAACGGTCGCACTGGCCAAGGATGCCGGTATCGCAGTGACGGAGGCGGGCGCGTCGTTTCCGTACCGTAAAGACCCGAACGACACCAATATCCGCATCGCGCCGAGTTTCCCGTCGTTGACGGACCTGTCCGACGCGATCGACGGCCTCGCCACCTGCGTGCTGTTGGCGGCCACCGAATCGTTGCTCGGTTGAGGGTGCGCCTGATCCCGACTGACCAGGCCGCCTCCAGGCAAACCGGCTCTGCCGGACTCCCTCGTGAGTTGTGTCGTCGGTCCGGCTGGGTAGCCTTCTGACGTGGCGCTGTACCGCAAGTACCGGCCGGCGACGTTCGCCGAGGTAGTGGGCCAGGAGCATGTCACCGAACCGCTGTCCACCGCGCTGACGGCCGGACGAATCAACCATGCCTATCTGTTCTCCGGGCCGCGGGGCTGCGGCAAGACGTCGTCTGCGCGGATCCTCGCCCGATCGTTGAACTGCGCGGAGGGCCCCACCCCCACCCCGTGCGGGGTATGCGACTCGTGCGTGGCCTTGGCGCCCAACGGCGGCGGCTCGGTTGACGTCGTCGAACTCGACGCGGCCAGCCATGGCGGGGTCGACGACACTCGCGAACTGCGTGACCGAGCTTTCTACGCGCCCGCGCAGAGCCGGTACCGCATCTTCATCGTCGACGAGGCGCACATGGTCACGACGGCGGGTTTCAACGCACTGCTCAAGATCGTCGAGGAACCGCCCGAGCACCTGATCTTCGTGTTCGCCACCACCGAGCCGGAGAAGGTGCTTCCCACCATTCGTTCGCGGACGCACCACTATCCGTTCCGGCTGCTCGCGCCGCGCACCATGCGCACGTTGATCGAAAAGATCCTCGCTTCGGAGTCGGTCAACGTCGACGATGCCGTGTTCCCGCTGGTGATCCGCGCCGGCGGTGGGTCGCCCCGTGACACCCTCAGCGTGCTGGACCAACTGCTGGCCGGGGCGGAAGACAACCGGGTGCATTATCAGCGCGCTCTGGCGCTGCTCGGAGCGACTGACGTCGCGCTGATCGACGATGCGATCGACGCGTTGGCTGCCGGTGACGGGGCGGCACTGTTCGGGGCGGTGGAGGCGGTAATCGACGCCGGGCACGATCCGCGCCGGTTCGCTACCGATCTGTTGGAACGGTTCCGCGATCTCATTGTGCTGCAAGCGGTTCCGGATGCGGCGAGCCGTGGCGTCGTGGATGCGCCCGATGACGTGCTCGATCGGATGCGAGATCAGGCTGCCCGCGTCGGGCCGGCGACGCTGGCCCGGTACGCAGAGGTGGTGCACACCGGTCTGGGGGAGATGCGCGGCGCGACCGCCCCGCGACTGCTCCTGGAAGTCATGTGCGCCCGACTGTTGCTGCCGTCGGCCAGCGATACCGAGTCGGCTCTATTGCAGCGTATCGAGCGGATTGAGACGAGGCTGGACATCTCCCTGCCGGCCGGGGAGGCCGCGGCGAGTGCCCCCGCACCCACGGGCAAGCAGTATGTCCGCAAAACCCAGGCGGCGGCACCGATCGAACGCGCGGAGGCCGAGCGGGCTCCGGCGCCGGCTGCGACATCACCCCGGGCCGAGCAGGTTGCGGTACGCGCCGAGCCCGTCGAAGCTCCACCCGCACCCGCGCCCGCACCCGCACCCGCACCCGCACCCGCACCGCCATCTGTGACGCCTTCGGCGCCGCGCGGCGAAACTCCGGCCGTGCCCAGTCCGGAGAACGCACCGGCCGACGGACACTCGCCCAATGCGGCGGCGGTGCGCCAGATGTGGCCGACGGTGCGGGAGAAGGTCCGCGAGCGCAGTCGCACCGTCGAGGTGATGCTGGCGGGCGCGGTCGTCCGCGCGGTGGAGGGCAACACGCTGGTTCTTGCACACGACTCCGCGCCGCTGGCCAGGCGGCTCTGTGAGCAGCGCAATGCCGACGTGATCCGCGATGCACTCAAGGATGCGCTGGGCGTGAACTGGCAGGTGCGCTGCGAGGCAGGAGGTGTGGGCGGTTCCGCGCCGGCGGGTCCCCCGGCACCGGTGCCGGAGTCGACTGACGCCCGCCGTGCCGGCGAACGCGCGGAGGAAGACGACATGATCGCCGAGGCGGTCCGTGACGACGAGGACCCCGCACCACGGCGCGATCCGGAAGAGGCAGCGCTGGAATTGCTGCAGAGCGAACTCGGGGCCCGCCGAATCGACCGGTGACACAAGTCCGTGCACACCTCAAGTCATGAGAGCCGGCATGACTACCCTCATGCGCAGCCACCACAATCTGAGGAGTGACATGGCACAGGTCAGTTCTTCGAGCACCATCCTGATCGACGCCGAACCGGCGAAGGTTCTCGACGCGATCGCCGACTATCGGCAGGTGCGGCCCAGAATCCTCTCGCCGCACTACAGCGACTATCGGGTGGTTTCCGGCGGGCAGGGCCGGGGGACCGTCGCCGCGTGGAAGCTGCAGGCCACGAAATCCCGGGTGCGTGCCGTCCAGGCCGACGTCGACGTGGCCGGTCACACCGTCATCGAGAGGGACGTCAACTCGTCACTGGTGACGAACTGGACCGTCGCACCGGCGGTTCCGGGGTGCAGTGTGACCGTCAAGACCACCTGGACCGGTGGGAACGGGGTCAAGGGCTTTTTCGAGAGAGTATTCGCCCCGCTGGGTCTGCGCCGTATTCAGGACGAGGTGCTGGCCAACCTCAAGAAGGAGATGGAGACGGCGTGACCGCGTGACGGTGGGCGCGGGCGGCTAGCTGGTTCGTGGCGGCTGGGTCTGTAGAAACGCGACCACCCCGTTGACCACGGCCTGCGCGTACTTCTGCCGGCCCTCGGCGCTGGTCATCAATGTCGAGTCCACCGGGTTCTTCATGTTCCCCAACTCGACGAGGATGGAGGGGTACTGCGCGAGGTTCAAACCTGCGATATCCGCGCGGGGGTTGAGTCCGTTGCTGCCGATATAGGTCGCCGGCGGTATCCCGGACGCGGCAATCTGGTCACGCATCATCCGCGCCAACTGCACAGACGGTCCGGCCTGCGCGGCGTTCAGTGCCGGGCTGGAATAGAGGATGTGAAATCCCCGGCCAGTAGCAGGTCCGCCGTCACCGTGGATCGACACCACCGCGTTGGGCTGAAGCGCGTTCGCCATCGCGGCGCGTTCGTCGACGCAGGGACCGACCTGGTCGTCGTTGCCACGGGACATCGCTGTCCGCACGCCCAGGGCGTGCAGGGCGGCGCGTATCCGTAACGTGGTGTCCCAGGTAAAGGTGTGCTCGGGATAGCCGGCCTCGGTGGCGGTACCCGAGGCCTGGCAGTCTTTGGTGCCGCCACGTCCATTGGAAACCTGACGTGCGATCGAAGCGTCGTTGGCCCCGTTGTGTCCGGGGTCGAGGAAGACGATCATCCCGGCGACACTGCTCGGTGCGGCGGTGGTCACGGGAGCCGGCGACATCGCGGCGGCGAGAACGACACCGGTGACGGCGGCGGCCCCGACACGCAGGGGAGTGAACTTCGGCACGGCCGCCACGCTAGTCCGTGGCGGTCTAGGCTTGGAAGTCACCGAGCGGCCGAAACGCCTGTCCGCAACGAAGTCGAGACCACAACGCAAGGAGACCGTCATGCAACCCGGCATCCCGCCCGGCATCCCCGGCGATCCGGAAGCACTGCGCAAGCAGGCGGAACAACTGCGCGATCAGATGATGCCGGGACTGCAGGCCGCCCTTGCGCAGGCGCAGCAGGTGCAGCAGCAGTTGCAGGAAGCACAGAAGAAGATCGCCGGCTCCGAGGTTCAGGGCCAGGCCGGTGGCGGGTTGGTGACCATCACCCTCAGTGGTGCGGGGAAGGTGACCGCGGTGGCCATCGACCCGTCAGTTGTCAATCCCGATGATGTGGAGACACTCCAGGATCTCGTCGTCGGAGCGTTCGCGGATGCCACCCGGGAGATGGCGGACATGGTCAAGCTCCACCTCGGCCCGCTGGCCCAGATGCGTCAACAGCACCAGGGCATCGCGGAGTCCTGAAGGAATGTTTGAAGGTCCCGTCCAGGATCTGATCGACGAACTCGGCAAGCTGCCCGGGGTCGGACCGAAGAGTGCTCAGCGGATCGCTTTTCACCTGCTGTCGGTCGAGCCACCGGATATCGATCGGCTCACCGCGGCGCTGACACGGGTGCGGGACGGCGTTCAGTTCTGCGAGGTCTGCGGAAACGTCTCCGAGTCCGAGCGTTGCCGGATCTGTGGTGATGCCCGTCGTGACGGTACCCAGGTGTGTGTCGTCGAGGAGCCCAAGGACGTTCAGGCCGTCGAACGCACGCGCGAGTTCCGCGGCCGCTATCACGTACTCGGCGGGGCACTGGATCCGCTGTCGGGCATTGGTCCGGAGCAGTTACGGATTCGGCAGCTGCTCAACAGGATTGGTGAGCGAGTGGACGGTGTCGACATCACCGAGGTGATCATCGCGACAGATCCGAACACCGAGGGCGAGGCCACCGCCACCTATCTGGTGCGCATCCTGCGCGATATTCCCGGTCTGACGATCAGTCGGATCGCGTCCGGTCTGCCGATGGGCGGGGACCTCGAGTTCGCCGACGAACTGACACTCGGCCGCGCCCTGTCCGGGCGCCGCGCCATGGTCTAGCGGGTAGCGGGCTATCGGCTTTGGTCTAGCGGGTCGCGGCCCGTCGGCTTTCCGCTCTGGTGGGAGCATCGTCGGCACCTGCGGTGGTCGCCGCCGCCGCCGCCGTGGCGTTCCGCTCTGCGATCCCGGTCCGCCGGGCGTCGGCGCCGTGCTGCGGGGCTCTTCCCGACGCGGAACGGGCGCCGGCGGAGGTCGGTCCGTCCTGCTCAGTGCCGGGGACCTCGTCGGGCGCCGCAGCAGGCGAGTCCGCAGTCCGGGCCGCCGGGGGGAGGGCTGGCAGGGCGACCGCGGTGGTGACTGCGTCAGCCGCCGCACTCTTCGGCGCCGCACCGGTCGGGCCGATGGGCAGGATCTGGATGGGCCGCGTTGCGAGGGCTGCTGCCAGGGTGGTCTGGGCGGCCACGACGCCGTCCACGAGGGCTTGGCCGCCGGCACCGAATGCACTGATCACGCCGGTCACGCCGTCGATCACCGCCTGCACGATTCCGCCGATGTCGAACGACAGGACGGCGTCCACGAAGTTCTGTCCGGCGACGATGAACGACCGGGTCACGGTGTCGAACGCGGTGAACAGCCCCGCCCCCAGTTCGACGGCCGCCACCGGCTGCGCCAGCAGCAGAGCGGACTGGATGGCTAGCTGAATCTGGCCGACCTCGATGTTCGCGGCGATCGGCGGGACCAGCGTGGCCGAGCCGGCGTCGAAGGCCCAGGTCTCGATGGTGGTCAGGGCATCCAGTGCGTTACCGCTGAAGACCTGCTGAGTGGCGGTGAGCAGGGCGGCGGGCAGTTGTGCCGCCGATTCGGCGAGGCCGGCGCCGGCCTCGGCCAGACCGGCTGCCCGGATCGCCACGAACTCGACCTCGTTGGCGATGGCCTGCTGCCACACCGGGAAGGTCAGGATGTCGATGATGGAGGATGTCAGCGCGATATCGGGCGCAGCGAACGGGGGGATTGCCGGCGTGGTGGCCGTCAGCGCGGGGGCGGCGGCGATAACGCCTGCGCCCATCAACGCGGCGGTGGCGGTGGCAAGGGGGCGGGTGACGGCAATCACGGTGAACTCCATCTTCGGAACCTAACGACACGTCAACCTATCCCGATACGGTCCTTCGGCCCAATCCAGCAAAAATCAGCGAGGTGGTTTGGGCCCAGAGGCCCAGGCGGCTCGGACTGTCTAGACGCGGCGCGGCGCGGCCAGGCGCTCGCGGCGGAGCTGCTCAACCTCGGGCAGCTCCAGTGGTGGCAGCGGTCCGACCACCCGTGACAGCAGCATGTCGGCCAGTTCGGGGTTGCGGGCCAGGCACGGGCCATGCAGGTAGGTGGCTATCACGCTGCCTTGGGCCACGCCGTCGAGGCCGTCACCGAGCCGGTTGCCCGCCCCCTTCACGACCGCAGCAAGGGGAGAGGCCTGCGGGCCCAGAACCGTTCCGCCTCGATGGTTCTCGAATCCGGTCAGTGGCTGGCTCAGGCCATCGACGAGTGGAGTCGAGACGACCTCGCCGATGGTTCGCTCGGGTTGTGGGGATGTCGTGACGTCGAGAAGTCCCACCCCGTCGACCCGCTCGCCGGCGGAGGTCTCGTACCAGTGCCCGAGCACCTGGATCGCGGCGCAGATCGCCAGCACCGGCGCGCCCCGGGTGGCGGCCCGTTGCAGGCCCTGGTGGCGCAGCAGGTGTTTGGTGGCCAGTCGCTGGGCGTAGTCCTCGGCGCCGCCGAGGGTGTAGAGGTCCAGCGTGTCGGGAACCGGGTCAGCGAGGGTGATCTCGACGATCTCGGCGGCAATCCCGCGCAGCCGCAACCGCTGCCGCAGCACCACGGCGTTACCGCCGTCGCCGTAGGTGCCCATGACATCGGGCAATACCAGACCGATCCGAACCGCGTCAGCCATGCCGCTCCAGCGCCCGCTGCACGTGCAGGAACGCGGTGTAATTGGCGACCACCTCGACATGCCCGGGCGGGCATGACGTGATCGCCGCGATGGTGTCGTGTACCAGCGTGTGCTCCACCCCGGCGTAACCGAGGCGGACGGCGAGGTCGGTGCCGCGCTCGCCGGCCGCCACCACCTGGGTGTCGCCGAAGTGCTCGAACCGAACGTCCCACAGCCAGGACAGATCCTCACCGTCGGGTACTTGACCGTTGACCGCGATCACCACGCCGGCCGCCGTCTTGTCCACCATCGACAGCGCCTCCTGCCATCCTGCCGGGTTCTTGGCGAGCAGCAGGCGCGCGGTGTGCCGGCCGACGCGAACCGTGCGGTACCGGCCGGCCACCTCGTCGACACCGGACACCGCCGACACCGCGGCGGCCGCATCGGCGCCCATCGCCACCGCTGCGGCGACCGCGTGGGCGGCATTGCCCCGATTCACCGCCCCGGGCAATGCGAGATCCATCGGAAACGCCACGCCGTCGGGACCGTGGAGCGACTCGTCGTCGAACCACCACGCGGGATCCGGCCGGCTGAAATCCGTGCCGGTCGAACGCCAGTTCCGGCCGTCGCGGACGATGACCTCTCCGCTGCGCGGGCAACTCACCGAGTCATTGGCCCAACCGCCGCCGGCGGCGACCCACACCACATTGGGACAGTCGTAGGCCGCGGACGTCACCAGCACGTCGTCGCAGTTTGCCACCACCACGGCCGCGGGGTGCCGGCTGAGTCCGGCGCGCAGCGTCCGCTCAATGTGGTTGATCTCACCCACCCGGTCCAACTGGTCGCGGGAGAGGTTGAGCAGCACGATCACCGAAGGGCTGAGGGTATCCGCCACATGCGGTACGTGCATCTCGTCGACCTCAAGGGCGGCCAAAGGAGCGTCTCGGGCGGTGGCGAGCGCCGCAATCAGGCCGGCGTCCATGTTGGCGCCCTCGCCGTTCGTGGCCGTGTGGCCGGATGTCGACAGCGCGGCCGCCAACATCCGGGTGGTGGTCGACTTGCCGTTGGTGCCGGTCACCAGGGCCGTTCGCCGCCCTACGCCCAGTTGTCGAAGGATCGAGTGGTCCAGCTTCGCCGCCACCAAGCCGCCGATCATGGCGCCGGCGCCGCGGCCGGTGACCCGTGAGGCCCAGCGCGCGGCCGAACCGGCGGCGAGGGCCGCGCGGCCGCGAACAGTCATTCTCATCGGGTAACGAGTTTAGGCGGCGTGCTCCTGCCGTCTGCGGCACGAGTCGACAGAGCGTCGTTGCCGGCCCCGACACGGTGGGGCCTCCGCGCCGCTGTCGGGGCTCCGTGCCATCCTGAATTTCGTGAGCCACACCTGGGGCCGGCCGGCCGAGGAGCACCGCGACGGATGGGTCGTCGTCGACGTGGAGACGTCCGGTTTCCGTCCCGGTCAGGCCCGGGTTCTCAGCGTCGCGGCCCTCGCGCTCGACGGTGCGGGCAACGTCGAGCAGTCGGTGGTCAGCCTGGTCAACCCCGGGGTGGATCCCGGTCCCACGCATATCCACGGCATCACTCCCGAGATGCTCGAAGACCAACCGGTGTTCGCCGAGATTGCCAGCGACTTGGCCGACCTCATGCACGGCCGCACATTGGTGGCCCACAATGCCGCTTTCGATTACTCGTTTCTCACCGCAGAGGCCGAGATCGCCGGTGTCGTCCTCCCGATCGACAGCGTGATGTGCACGGTTGAACTGGCCCGTCGGCTGGAACTGGGTCTGCAGAACCTGCGGTTGGAGACGCTGGCCCGGCACTGGGACGTTCCGCAGACCCGCGCGCACGACGCTTTCGACGACGCATTGGTGCTTTCCAGGGTGCTGCGGCCCGCGCTGGAGCGGGCCCGGCAGCGGGACGTGTGGCTGCCCGTGCGCCCCGCTTCCCGGCGGCGCTGGCCCAACGGCACGGTCACCCACGATGAGCTGCGGCCGTTGAAGGTGCTGGCCTCCCGGATGCCGTGCCCGTACCTGAACCCTGGTCGGTACCGGAGTGGCGGTCCGCTTGTCCAGGGGATGCGGGTGGCGCTGTCGGCCGAGGTGAACCGGACTCACGAGGAACTCGTGGAGCGCATCATTTTCGCCGGGCTCGCCTACACCGACGATGTCGATCCGGAGACGTCGCTGGTGGTGTGCAACGAGCCGATACCGGAACGTGGCAAGGGATTCCAGGCGCGAGAGCTGGGCGTGCCGATGGTGGCCGATGACCAATTCATGCGCAGCATCGCAGCGGTGGCGAACGGCGTCGGGATCGACGAGTTCGTCCAGCCCATCGGCCGGGGCCAGCAGTTCACCCTGTTCTAGCTATCAGGCCCCCGGAAGAGGTATCGCCGGAACGCCGGGCGTTCCGAGCCTACCGGCCAGCCATGGCAGCGCGGTGGCGAAACCCTTTGCGGCGGAGGCGTAGTCGTGACCCCCTCCGTAGCCGACGACGGAACACTCGATGCCGTTCGCCCCGAACAGCGCGCACAACTGCGTGGCGGTCTTGGCGTGCTCCTCGGACTGGGTGTCCCAGTCGGCCAGTGCTTCTGGCTGCAACGGGGTGCCTGCCGGGACGTGTGTGGTCGGTACGTCCTCCGAAACCGCGATCCAGGCGGCCTTGTCCTGGTATGGGCCGCGCGTCTCCACCACGGTTTTGGGGTCGAAAGCCGCCCACGCGTCCGCGTCCCCGCCGAAGAGTCTGGCGATGGTCTGGTTCCGGGGCCCCGCATTCGGTCCGAGCTGACCGTCGAGGTCGACGATCGCGCTGAACAGATCGGGCCGGGTGACGAGGAACATCGCTGAGCAGGTGCCTCCGGTAGACCACCCCGCCACACCCCACCCCGCAGCCTCCGCGCTCACTCCGAAGTTGGAGATCACGTGGGGCACAAACTCTTTGGTGATGTGGTCAGCGGCATTGCCGCGCGGGCCGTTCACGCACTCGGTGTCGTTGGTGAACGAACCGCTGGTATCCGGGAACACGACCACCGGTGCTGATCCGCGATGACGAAGGGCGAACTCGTCGAGAATCTTCAGCCCCCCGGCGTACAGCAGCCAGTCCGGCGGATTGCTGAACTCGGGACCGATCATCATCACGACCGGAAGTCGGGGAGGTGGGTTCGAGGCGAACCACGCCGGCGGCAGATACACCAGTTCGTCGCGGTGGGAGAAACCGGAGATGTCGCTCGGTGTCGTGATCGACACCACCGTCCCGCGGGAGGGCCGGACGCCCTCGCGCTGCATCGCGAGCAGCTTCTCCTGGTCGATCCACTGCGCCGGTTGCTGTCCGGTTACCCGGTGCCAGGCCATCCCGACTGTCGGCAGGTAGCTCAATGAGGCGTTGACTACCGTGGCCGTTGCCAGAACGCACAGCGGGACCGTCCCCAGCGCGACGGCACGCCGCCATGGCGGAGACCCGCGCCGCCCCAGAACCAGCACGGCGGCGGCCACGCCGGTCAGTCCGATCCAGGGCCACATCCCCGACGGGTAGTGGGGGCCCCAGCCCTGACTCTCGAGGAGCCACCACACCGCTGGGATCACCACCGCTCCGGCGGCGAACGCCACGGGCAGCCGGCGCAGCCGCCAACTCTTCGAACGCCAACCCGTCGCGGCGACAAGCGCCCCGAATGCGATGACCTGGAGGGCGACCGGCAGCCATCCGCTGATCAGCGACACGTCGGCGGCCCCGGCCATACGTGGCCCCGTGTCAGCGGCAGCGGGTGGCGCCTCCGGCGGCGGTGTCGTCGCCTCGGCGGCCGGGGCGGGGACCTCGGGTTCCGGTGCCGGGGGCGGCGGCAGTGGATGTTCGGCGATGAACGCGGCGCAGTCGTTGGGCACCGCGCCATCGACGGCGCGGGTGGCCATCCACTCGATGAGCATCGGGTCAGTGAGGGTGGGCGAAGGTCGTTGGCTGATCGTGATCGCATCGCCCATCTCGCAGGCACGAACGAGGGCGCGCTCCGTCCATGCCGCAGGCGTGAGTGGATCGTCATCGCCGAAGACCACCAGCATCGGCAGCTTCGCCGGCCCCTGCGGAAGCGTGGTCTTGCGCAGATAGCCGCGCAGCAGGCTCAGGGCCTGCGGAGTAGCGGGTCGGAGGTCATCCGGATTGATCTGGGCGATAACCGCGTCGCGTGCCGCATCTTCGTTGGGGTTGCAGTTCAGCAGCAGGTTCCAGTTGTCCTTGACCGGACCGCGCCGGTAATCGTCTAGCGGGAACTTTCCGTCGTATTCCTTTGCCAACGTCGCCAGGTAACCGACGTACATCCTGAGCTGATCCGGTGTGAGGGTGCCGGACGCAGCCGCATCGGCGAGGCCGTCGAGATCCGCGGTCGGGGAGACGCTGATCGTGCCGCGAAGTGTCGGGTGTCCGTAGTCATCGGAGAGTTCGTTGACAGCCCAGGCAGCCTGACCGCCCTGGGCTTCGCCGACGGCGAACCAGATGTCCGAGGTCTCGGGGAGCAGTTTGCGGGTCGCGCGAACCGAATCGATCAGGTTGTAGCCGGCGCTGGCTGAATCGAGGTACGGGTGGTAAGACTTCTGGCCGTCGGAGGGGTTTCCCAGGCCCTGATAGTCGGGAACCGTGACGACATACCCGGCTTTCAGGAAACCGTCGATCGTTGCCGCGGCATCGGCGGTTCGTGAGGTGAACGCGCAATCCGGGGCAGGAGCACCCACCGCGCGCCCATGGGCGATGACGGGAAAGCCGCCCGGCGGGGGCGCCCCGCGCGGAACGTAGATCGAGGCCGTCACATGGGTGTACGCATCGGTCACCCCGGACTTCGAGACGTAGGTGACGCGTCGAATCGAGGCCGCCGCCGCGGAGAGCGCCGGGTCTGATGCCGGGACGTCTTCGGTACTGATGACCGCGCCCGGCCAGTCGGACTGCTGCGCCTCGGATCCGTGCTGCGGAGATGCGGATCCGCCGCAGCCGACGATGACGGCAGCGAAGGAGATCGCGAGGATTAACCGGAGCAGGCCCATCGCCGGAAAAGCTACCCGAACGGCACCCGGCGTTCAGCCCAGTCGCGCGGCGCGGTTGACCGCCGAGACCACCGCGCGCAGCGAGGCGGTGGTGATGGACGTGGCGATGCCCACACCCCAGACAGTTCGTCCGCCCACCGAGGCCTCGACGTAGGCCGCGGCGGCGGCCTCCTCGCCGGCCGACATCGCGTGCTCGGAATAGTCCAGTACGTGCGCGTCGATACCAACGGCGCCCAGTGCGTCGACGAACGCGGCCAGCGGCCCGTTGCCCTCGCCGCGAATCTCGGTCTCCGCTCCGTCGATCTTGACGGTGGCCTCGATGACGTCCGTGCCGCCGTCGGTTTCCGATCCGATCACCCGTTGGCGGATGCGCTCCAGCGGCCGGACCGGCGCCAGGTACTCGTCGGCGAAGGCGTCCCACATCTCCTTGCTGGAGACCTCGCCACCCTCACCGTCGGTGATCTTCTGGATCACCTGGCTGAACTCGATCTGCAGACGCCGCGGCAGCACCAGTCCGTGGTCGGCCTTCATGATGTAGGCCACCCCGCCCTTACCGGACTGGGAGTTCACCCGGATCACGGCCTCGTAGGTGCGGCCGACATCCTTGGGGTCGATGGGCAGATACGGCACCTGCCAGAGGATGTCCTCGACATCGGCGTCAGCCTCGTCCGCGGCGACTTTCATCGCGTCCAGGCCCTTGTTGATGGCGTCCTGATGGCTGCCGGAGAACGCCGTGTACACCAGGTCTCCGCCGTAGGGGTGCCGCTCGGGCACCGCCAGCTGATTGCAGTGCTCGACGGTGCGTCGGATCTCGTCGATGTTGGAGAAGTCGATCTGCGGGTCCACCCCGCGGGAGAACAGGTTCAGGCCCAGGGTCACCAGGCAGACGTTGCCGGTGCGCTCGCCGTTGCCGAACAGGCAGCCCTCGATCCGGTCGGCACCGGCCTGGAAACCCAATTCGGCTGCGGCGACAGCGGTTCCGCGGTCGTTGTGGGGGTGCAGGCTCAGGATGATCGAATCCCGTCGCGCCAGGTTGCGGCTCATCCACTCGATCGAGTCGGCGTAGACGTTCGGGGTGGCCATCTCCACGGTCGCGGGCAGGTTGATGATCAGCGGCCACTCCGGGGTGGGCTGCAATACGTCGCCCACCGCGTTACAGACCTCCAGGGCGTACTCCAACTCGGTGCCCGTGTAGGACTCCGGCGAGTACTCGTAACGCCACCGGGTGCCGGGGTGTTTGGCCTGTTCTTCCAGGCACTTCCGGGCGCCGTCGGTGGCGATCTTCTTGACCTCGTCGCGGTTGGCCCGGAAGACCACCCGCCGTTGCAGGATCGAGGTGGAGTTGTAGAAGTGCACGATCACGTTCGGCGCGCCGTCGCAGGCCTGGAAGGTCCGCTCGATCAACTCCGGTCGGCACTGGGTCAGCACCTGGATGGTGACGTCGTCGGGAACCGCGCACTGCTCGATGATTTCGCGAACGAAGTCGAAATCGGTCTGGCTGGCCGACGGGAAGCCAACCTCGATCTCCTTGTAGCCCATCTTCACCAGCAGGTCGAACATACGTCGTTTGCGAGCCGGACTCATGGGGTCGATCAGCGCCTGGTTGCCGTCACGAAGATCCACCGCGCACCACGCCGGCGCCTGCTCGATGACACGGTCCGGCCAGGTGCGGTCGAAAGGAGCGACGGGTCCACCCCCGGGGATTTCAGCGGCGAAGGGCCGGTACCGATCCACCGGCATCGCGGAGTTGCGCTGGGCGTTCCACGACGGCTGGCCGGGTCGGCGCGGGCCGGCCGGCTTGTTGATGGTGCGGGCGGATACATAGGCGTCGACCGAAGTCGCGTCGAAATGACTGTTCACGATATTGCTCCGGGAAGTGGTGGTGGGGGACTCAGACCGGCGCATCGCGAACACCCGCGACGGGAGGCCAGTCTGGATCAGACCCCGTCGCGGCGTCCGAGGAGGAGCACCCGCTGCACGCTGAAAACTGTACTCCGGTTGCCCCAACAGGCACAATCGTGCGGGTGACGCCGCCAAACGAACCGTGGCATCCAGGGTTTCCGTCGTCTGTTCCCCGTCGTTCCGCACTCGACACGGTGGCCACCGCGATACTCGCCGTGTTCACGCTGTTGGCTGCGGTGGCCTCGTTCGCCCTCTCCGGATACGTCGAGATGGCCACCGACACCTGTGGACGGGACTGCGGCCAGCCGTGGGTGGCGCTGGCTTACCTGGTCGCCTGGGGTGGACTCGTGGTGGCGGTGGCGGTCATGGCGGTGGGAATCGTGGTCGCCGCGCGGCGCGTGACGGTGATGTGGATCTGGCCGGCACTGGCCATCCTGCTGGTGTTCGGGTCGTTCGCCGCCGGAATGATGCTATCCAGCCTCGGGTAGCCGGCTGCGGAGCGAGCCCGTCAGCGCCAGGGCTGTCCCCAGGTGGTGGCGAAAGCCACCTGCGCCAGTGGGAGGCGTTCACGAGGCATACGGTCGCGTTCGGCGACGTCACCGGGTACCGACTCCGGGTCGGCCAGCGAACCGACGGCGATGACCATCAGCGGCCGAACCTGGCTCGGTATCCCGAAGGCGGATCGCGCGCCCTGCACGTCGAAGCCGGCCATCGGGTGGCTGATCAGCCCGCGCGCGACCGCCTCCACGGCGAGGTTCGCCGCCGCCGCCCCCGCGTCGACACCGCTGTACAGCGCCGTGGGCTCGTCATCGCCTTCGTCGGCGCACACCAGGATCAGCGCACCGGCGCCGGCGGCGTAGGCGTTGCCCCGATTGAGCAGACCCGCCAGTCGCTGGAAGGTGTCGTCCCCGCGCGCTCCCACTACGAAGCGCACCGGCTGCCGCCGGCCCCAGGTCGCCGCCCACCGGGCCGCTTCCAGCAGGCCGGTCAGAGCCTCGTTGGTCACGGTGGCGTCCGGATCGAATGCGCGCGGACTCCACCGGTCGGCGATCGGCCGGTGGATCGGCACCCGGGTAACCGCCCGGCGCTGGCGGGGCTGGTGTGACGGTTGTTGTTGCATTGCCAAGCAGGTTACCGAGGCGCGCGGTGGAAAAGCGTGCGACGCGCACCCCTTATCCTGATAGATGCAATCCATCGCCCCGGCGGAGGGCTGATTCGACACCGCGCGCTCGAAGGCGGTGGGCAGAAGGGACGAAAGTGGCGCTCGTCGTGCAGAAGTACGGCGGATCCTCGGTGGGTGACGCCGAGCGGATCCGCCGGGTCGCCGAGCGCATCGTCGAGACCAAGAGGGCCGGCCACGACGTCGTCGTTGTGGTGTCGGCGATGGGGGACACCACCGACGAACTTCTCGACCTGGCCCGGCAAGTGGCACCGGTTCCGCCGCCGCGTGAACTGGACATGCTGCTGACGGCCGGGGAGCGGATCTCCAACGCCCTCGTCGCCATGGCGATCGAGTCTCTCGGCGCCCAGGCCCGGTCATTCACCGGTTCACAGGCCGGGGTGATCACCACCGGAACCCATGGCAACGCCAAGATCATCGACGTCACCCCCGGTCGGCTGCGCTCTGCGCTCGACGAGGGGCAGATCGTCCTGGTCGCCGGTTTCCAGGGCGTCAGCCAAGACAGCAAGGACGTGACCACCCTCGGCCGCGGCGGATCGGACACCACCGCCGTCGCCCTGGCCGCGGCCCTCAACGCCGACGTCTGTGAGATCTACACCGACGTCGACGGCATCTTCACCGCCGACCCGCGCATCGTGCCCAATGCCCGCCGCCTGGACACCGTCACTTTCGAGGAGATGCTCGAAATGGCGGCATGTGGGGCCAAGGTGCTGATGCTGCGGTGCGTGGAATATGCGCGCCGCTACCACGTTCCGATCCACGTCCGCTCGTCGTACTCCGACAAGCCGGGCACGATCGTCACCGGATCAATCGAGGACACCATCATGGAAGACGCCATCCTGACCGGAGTTGCCCACGACCGCAGCGAAGCCAAGGTCACCGTCGTCGCGCTGCCGGATGTTCCCGGCTATGCCGCGAAGGTGTTCCGTGCCGTCGCCGACGCCGACGTCAACATCGACATGGTGCTGCAGAACATCTCCAAGGTTGAGGACGGCAAGACCGACATCACCTTCACCTGCTCGCGCGATTCCGCGCCGCGGGCGGTGGAAAAGCTCACCGAGTTGCAGGACGAGATCGGGTTCGCCAGCGTGCTCTACGACGACCACATCGGCAAGGTGTCGCTGGTCGGGGCAGGTATGCGCAGCCACCCGGGCGTCACCGCCACATTCTGCGAGGCACTGGCCGAGGTTGGCATCAACATCGACCTCATCTCCACCTCGGAGATTCGGATCTCGGTGCTGATCAAAGATTCCGAACTCGACAAGGCCGTGGCCGCATTGCACGAGGCGTTTCACCTCGGCGGCGGCGAGGAAGCTGTGGTCTACGCGGGAACGGGTCGCTAGATGGTCTCAATCGGAGTGGTAGGCGCCACCGGGCAGGTGGGCGTTGTCATGCGAAAACTCCTGGAGGAGCGGGATTTTCCCGCTTCCGGCGTGCGGTTTTTTGCTTCTTCGCGATCGGCGGGGATGAGGCTGAGCTTCCGCGGCCAAGAGATCGAGGTCGAGGACGCCGAGACCGCCGACCCGACCGGCCTCGACATCGCGTTGTTCTCCGCGGGTGCGACGATGTCCCGGGTTCAGGCGCCCCGGTTCGCCGCTGCCGGGGTGACGGTCATCGACAACTCGTCGGCGTGGCGCAAGGACCCGGACGTTCCTCTGGTGGTCAGCGAGGTCAACTTCGACCGCGACGTCCGCGGCAAGACCCTGCCCAAGGGCATCATCGCGAATCCGAACTGCACCACCATGGTGGCCATGCCGGTACTCAAACCGCTGCATGACGAGGCCGGTCTGGTGCGGATCATCGCCTCCACCTATCAGGCGGTCTCCGGCAGTGGGATTGCCGGGGTGGAGGAACTGGTCACCCAGGCGCGCGCCACCATCGACCATGCCGAGCAACTCGTCCATGACGGCCGCGCGCTGGACTTCCCGCCGCCGAACAAGTACGTCGCCCCCATCGCATTCAACGTCCTTCCGTTGGCCGGGGCGCTGGTCGATGACGGGTCCGGGGAGACCGACGAGGATCAGAAGCTGCGAAACGAGAGTCGCAAGATTCTCGGGCTTCCCGATCTCGCGGTCAGCGGAACCTGTGTGCGGGTGCCGGTGTTCACCGGCCACTCGCTGTCCATCAATGCGGAGTTCACCCGGCCGCTGTCGCCGGATCAGGCACGCGAGATTCTGGCCGGCGCGCCGGGCGTCGCGGTGGTCGAGGTTCCGACCCCGCTGATGGCGGCGGGGGGTGATGAGTCCCTCGTCGGCCGGATTCGTCAGGATCCCGGCGTCGCTGGGGGCCGCGGTCTGGCGCTGTTCGTCTCCGGCGACAACCTGCGCAAGGGTGCCGCGCTGAACACCATCCAGATCGCCGAGTTGCTGGCGGGCACCGGCTGACCGGTCAGCGGCTGTCGCGCTTGGCTTGGCGGCGGGCGCCGCTGGCCTTGGATGAAGCCTCGAACTTGATCCGGCCGGCAGTTTTACGGGGCGGGGTTTCCCTGGCTTTGGTCGATGTGGTGCCGGCCTTTTTGGTGTCGGCCTTCTTGGCGCCAGCCTTTGTTGTGCCGGTCTTCTTGGCGGTGGCCTTCTTCTTGGCGTTGCCTTTTTTGGTGGTGTCCGAAGCGCTCGACTCAAGCTTTTGCTGCCGGGCGCGAGCCAGACGCTCCTGCTTCAGTTCCTGGGCACTGCGCTGCGCGGCTGCAGCCAGTTGGCGGCTGACCCGCGCCAAGGCCTCCTCGAACACCTCGGCCTTGGCCCAGCCGCGTTCGTTGGCCTCGGCCGCCGACCCGCGGGCGCCCTTCGCACGGACCTTTGCGGCACCGCGCCGCCGGTACAGCGTGACGTATTTGTTGCGCGCCCGGCGGACTCGTGCATGCAGCTCCATGAGCGCATCGGCGTCGAGGTGGGCCATCGCAGTGGGTTGGGTCGCGTCGATCAGTTCCGATTCGCGGTGGGTGAGATTGACTCCAGCGTTTCGCACACCTGATTCATAGCGCTTCCAGGCGCCGCGGGTGGGTCGATTCGCGAGCGCTCATAGCCGATTCACATCCGTGGCATAGCGAGCACCTTGCGGTGCGGGCGAAGGTATTCCTATGGATCAGCCAACCGAATCAGTAACCGACTCAGCAACCCACACCGCGCCGGCACCGATCTCTGAGGCCGCACCGTCCGCGCCGGTGCAGGGGTGTCGACCCAAGGACCGGCCGAACCGGGTCTATCAGGCGGCTGCCTGGGTCGCGATCGTGGCTGGCATCGTGTTCATCGTCGGAGCGATCTTCTTCACCGGCTTCGCACTGGGCCGGCACAGTGGGCATGGTGGCGGGTGGGATGGATTCCGCCACCAGCGCGGCGTGATGATGCCGCCGCCGATGGGGCCCGGAATGATGGGGCCGGGAATGATGGGGCCGGGAATGATGGGGCCGGATGGTCCCGGGATGCGCGGTCCGGGCGGTGCACCGACAACTTCCCCGCCCGCACCGCCGGAACGCTGACACTGAAGACAGCTCAGCCGGCTTTGTGCGCGGTCAGCAGATAGGCCGGCAGCTTCGGTCGGCCCTTCTCGTCGCGCGGCGCCTCACTGGGAGGTGCCGGCATTCCCTCGACGGGGTTGACGTGAATCCAGGCCGGCCGGATGTCGTCCACGGTGAAGTACTTCGATACCGCTGCTCGCAACTCTTCCTCTGCGACCTCATGCGGCTTGACCTCCATATCAGGAGGGAACGCCCCCTGGGCGAATACCAGGACGTAATACCGGGCGCCGGGTGCGGCGGCCCGGTGGATCGAACGCAGATACCCGTCACGGCCTTCGATCGGCAGCGAGTGGAAAAGGGTGCTGTCGAAGATGGTGCCGAACCGCTCGTCATAGCCGGTGAAAGTAGTGATGTCGGCAGCCACGAAGGTCGCCCGGGTCAGGCCGCGCCGGGCGGCTTCCTTCGCGGCCGCCGCGACGGCGGTCGGCGCCAGGTCGATTCCCACGACCGGGTGTCCGGTCGCGGCCGCCGCAAGAGCCAGCTCCGCGTGGCCGCACCCCGCGTCGAGCACTTCGCCGCGGGCCGAGCCGATCAAGTCGGCGAGTTCGGGCTGCGGTTCGCCGAGGTTCCACGGCGGGGGGCCGGTGAATGCCCCCTCCTGCCGATAGGCGCTTTCCCAGTCCATGACATCGGATTCCATGGCTTCAACATTCCATGGCGGCAACGTGGTGCGCCACCCGTGCAGCGCGGCCGGTGGCGATCAGGGCCAGGTGTGTACCGGCGCATTGCTGTGCATGAGGTCGCAGTAGCGGTGCAACATCTCGGCCAGCGCTTTCGGCCGGTCCATTCCATGCCGCTCCAACCGGTTCACCGTTTCCACCTGCCAGGAGGATCCGTTGCGGCCAGTCTTGGCCCGGCCCTCGATGACGCCGAGGTAGCGGTCACGCACCTCAGCGGCGACCCGCCACCGGCGCAGGCCCTCATCGGCCATCGGAAGCAGGTGACGGAGCACCAGTTCATCGGGTGTCACCTCGCCGAGCCCGGGCCAGTACAACCGCGCGTTCATACCGTTCCGGGCCGCCTCGACGAAATTATCCTGGGCCGCAGCGAAACTCATCTTCGTCCACAATGGCCGCTCATCCTCGGAGATGGTGCGCAGGAGCCCGTAGTAAAACGCCGCATTGGCCATCATGTCGACCACCGTGGGCCCGGCCGGCAGTACGCGGTTCTCCACTCGCAGGTGGGGGCGGTCGTTGACGACGTCGTAGACCGGCCGGTTCCAGCGGTACACGGTGCCGTTGTGCAGGCGGAGTTCCGGCAGCAGCGGGGTACGTCCGGCGTTGAGTTCGGCCCGCGGATCCTCGTCGGACAACTCCGGGAGCAGGGTCGGGAAGTAGCGCACGTTCTCCTCGAAAAGATCGAAGATCGAGGTGATCCAGCGCTCTCCGAACCACACCCGTGGCCGCACGCCCTGCGCCTTGAGTTCTTCCGGGCGGGTGTCGGTGGCCTGCGCGAACAACTCGATCCGGGTCTCCGCCCATAACTGACGGCCGAAGAAGTAGGGGGAATTGGCGCCGAGCGCCAGTTGTGGGCCGGCCAGCACCTGGGCGGCGTTCCAATTGTTGGCGAAGTCGGCCGGGGACACCTGCAGGTGCAACTGCATGCTGGTACAGGCGGACTCCGGGGCGATCGACTCGGCGTGCATGCTCAACCGCTCGGCGCCGGCGATGTCGATCAGGATGTCCTCGCCACGCGCGGTGAAGATCGAGTCGTTCAGCGCCTGGTAGCGCAGCGACGGACTCATCCAGCCGCCCACCAAGTCGTCGGGCATCAGTGTCGGCAGGATGCCGATCATTACGATGTGGGCGCCGTCAGTGCTGGCCTTCGTCTCCGCCGCGTTCAGGCTGGCCCGGACCTCGGCTTCGAGTTCAAGCGCAGTCCGCCCCGGCAAAGGCCTTGGTGGAACATTGAATTCGATGTTGTAGGCGCCGAGTTCGGTCTGATAGGCCGGGTCGGCGATGGAGGCCAGCACTTCCTGGTTCAGCATTGCCGGCTGATACTCGGCGTCGACGAGGTTGCACTCGATCTCCATCCCGGTCAGCGGACGGTCGAACTCGAAACTGGACTCCGAGAGCATCGTTTCGAACACGTCGAGGCAGAGTTGAACCTTCTGCCGGTACTCCTGCCGGTGCTTGCGGTCGTAACTGGCGTGTGTGACCTCTTCTCCCACCCGGATGATGCAACAGGCTCAGTGCCGGTCGCGCAAGCACCGCGGGCGCGGCGCGCAGCAGAAGCAGGGCTCAGGGTCGCCGCGCGACCGCGACCTGCCGGCCGGCCCATGCCGAACTGACCTCGACCGCGACCCCCGCCTGAGCGCCGAGAGCCCGCAGGGCCGACGGGCCAGTTCGATGACATACTCGGGCCAGTCGGTCTCCAGCAGACGGTCGAGCCAGCAGGCGTCGGGCCCGCCGCGGGGCATGGCGGCGATGCCGTGCTGCGGAAAGCTCATGAAAACCATGATCGACGATGGCAGACTCCGGGTCACACGTGAACATTGGCTGGGTGAACATCGGCCTGGTTGCCGGAAAGCGGCCCGCGCCAACGCCGGCACATCGTTAAGGAGTCCCCTTGGCAGAATTCGTCGCCTCGATCGATCAGGGCACCACCAGCACCCGATGCATGATCTTCGACCACGACGGGATCGAGGTCGGCCGGCACCAACTCGAGCACCAGCAGATCCTGCCGCGGGCGGGATGGGTTGAGCACAATCCGGTCGAGATCTGGGAGCGGACCCAGAGTGTGGTGATGTCCGCGTTGAACAACACCCGACTGTCGGCCACCGACCTGGTCGCTCTGGGCATCACCAACCAGCGCGAGACCACCCTGGTGTGGAACCGCAAGACCGGCCGGCCGTACTACAACGCCATCGTGTGGCAGGACACCCGGACCGATCACATCGCCGCCGCACTCGACCGTGACGGACGCGGTGAGGTGATCCGGCGAAAGTCAGGTCTGCCGCCTGCCACCTATTTTTCCGGCGGCAAACTGCAGTGGCTGCTGGAGAACGTCGAGGGTCTGCGTGCGGACGCCGAACGTGGTGACGCGATGTTCGGCACGCCGGACTCCTGGGTGCTGTGGAATCTCACCGGTGGCGCTTCGCAGGGCGGGGTTCACGTCACCGATGTCACGAACGCCAGTCGCACCATGCTGATGAATCTGGAAACGCTGGACTGGGACGACGAGCTCCTGGGGTTCTTCGGGATTCCGCGTCAGATGCTGCCTGATATCCGCCCCTCCTCGTCGCCGGAGCCCTACGGGATGACCCATCCGGACGGCCCCACCGACGGCGAGGTGCCGGTCACGGCGAGCCTGGGCGACCAGCAGGCCGCGATGGTGGGCCAAGTCTGTCTGAAGCCGGGCGAGGCCAAGAACACCTACGGCACCGGGAATTTCCTGCTGCTCAACACCGGGGAAAAGATCGTCCGCAGCAACAACGGCCTCCTGACCACGCTGTGCTACCAGTTCGGTGACGCGAAACCGGTTTATGCCCTTGAAGGTTCGATCGCGGTGACCGGCTCGGCGGTGCAGTGGCTGCGCGATCAACTGGGCATCATCAACGGAGCCTCGGACAGTGAGACGCTGGCCTCTCAGGTGGAGGACAACGGCGGGGTTTACTTCGTCCCGGCCTTCTCCGGCCTGTTCGCCCCGTACTGGCGATCCGATGCCCGCGGCGCGATCGTCGGACTGTCTCGGTTCAACTCCAATGCGCACGTGGCGCGAGCCACGCTGGAGGCGATCTGTTACCAGAGCCGCGATGTGGTCGACGCCATGGCCGCCGACTCCGGTGTGCGGCTGAAAGTGCTCAAGGTCGACGGCGGGGTCACGCTCAACGAACTCTGTATGCAGATCCAGGCCGACGTGCTCGGTGTCGAGGTCTCGCGACCGGTGGTGGCCGAGACCACCGCGCTCGGGGCCGCCTACGCCGCCGGTCTGGCGGTCGGCTACTGGAAGGATCCGGAGGACCTCAGGGCCAACTGGCAGGAAAGCCGGCGCTGGGCACCGCGGTGGACCGACGGGCAGCGGGCGGAGGGGTACGCGGGCTGGCAGAAGGCCGTGCAGCGCACGCTGGACTGGGTGGAGGTCTAGATCACTTCGGCGCGCTTTCGTGCGCCGAGCGCCTGAAACCGCGCCGAAGTTTGGCGACGGTGTAACAGTGGAGCGATGACCGATACTGCCGACCTCGGCAACCTCCCCGATGCCCGACCGTTCCACCTGCGGGGCAACTACGCACCCGTCGAGGACGAACTCACCGCGTACGACCTATCTGTCGAGGGTGCCATCCCGCCCGAACTGGACGGCTGGTACCTGCGCAACGGATCCAACCCGCGCACGCCCACGGGGCACTGGTTCGTCGGCGACGGGATGATTCACGGGGTCCGCATCGAAGGTGGCGCCGCGAGGTGGTACCGAAATCGCTGGGTGCGCACCGAGAGCTTCGACAAGCCCTTCCCGTTGTACAACCCCGACGGAACCAGAAACCTGCGTTCCTCGGTCGCCAACACCCACGTCGTCAACCATGCGGGCAGGACTCTTGCTCTGGTGGAGTCCTCGCTGCCCTACGAGCTCTCCAATGACTTGGAGACCGTCGGCTGCTACGACTTCGGCGGCGATCTCAACGACTCCATGACCGCTCACCCGAAGATCTGCCCGACTACCGGGGAACTGCATTTCTTCGGCTACGGCAACATTTTTCAGCCGCATGTGACCTATCACCGGGCCGATGCGGCCGGGAACCTGACCGTCAATCGTCCGCTCGAGGTTCCCGCCCTGACGATGATGCACGACTTCGCGATGACCTCGGGGCACGTGGTCTTCATGGATCTGCCGATCGTGTTCAACCTCGATGTCGCCATCAACGGCAAAGGTGACATGCCCTATCGCTGGGATGACGGTTACGGGGCGAGATTCGGGGTGCTGCGCCGCGACGACCCCTTCGGGGAGGTGCGGTGGTTCGACATCGACCCGTGCTACGTGTTCCACGTCGCCAACGCGTACGAAACGAACCCCAATGGTGCTGCAGGGGAGTCGAATTCCCTTGTCGTGCAGGGCTGTCGGTACCCGGAGCTGTGGCGCAACGACGGTGGCTTCGGCGCCAGCGCGGTGCTGTGGGAATGGGTCGTCGACCTGGTCTCCGGAACGGTGGCCGAGCGCCAACTCGATGACCGGGCGGTGGAGTTCCCCCGTATCGACGATCGGTTGGCCGGGTTGCCGGCGCGGTACGCCGTGTCGGTCGGCGACGCCCGGTTGGTCCGCTACGACCTGCGGACCGGAGTGGCGGCCGAGCATGTGTTCGGGGGGCCGGATGCCCCGGGGGGGCCTGGTGAGGCCGTCTTCGTGCCCTCGCCCTCCGGGCCCGCCGATGAAGCGGCCGGCTGGTACCTGGCCTATGTCTACGAACCCACGCGCGACAGCAGCGATCTGGTGATCATCGACGCTGCCGACTTCAGCGGTGAGCCGGTGGCACGCATCCGTTTGCCCCGTCGGGTGCCGTACGGATTCCACGGCAACTGGATCCCGAACGCCTGAACCGTAATGTCCGCGCCTATCAATCACCGACGGAACTGATTCCGGAAAGTGTACCGACGTCCCCTCGCGCCGTTGTACTGTGACGCGTCGTAACCTGCACCGGGCCAATCGAATGTGAAAGGGGGGCGGTAGATCTATGACGACTTCGGAGACCCCCGCACCCGTCGAACGGCGTGACCAGGGGATCCAAGAGATTGACGAGTGGGTCTCCGGATACGTCAAACGGCATCCTCAGGCGGCCATCTCGACGGTGGGCGAACAGGCGGTACTGGCGGTACGCACCATCCAGTACCTGTTCGTCGACCTGTTCACCGGCAAGTTCCAGTGGCAGGAATTCATCCGTCAGGCCGCGTTCATGGCCGGCACCTCGGTGGTCCCGACGATCTTCGTCGCGCTGCCGATCGGTGTCACGCTGTCGGTGCAGTTCGCGCTGCTCGCCGGCCAGGTCGGTGCCACGTCGCTCTCCGGTGCGGCCAGTGGCCTGGCCGTGATCCGGCAGGCCGCGTCACTGGTGGCGGCGATTCTGATGGCGTCCGCAGTCGGCTCTGCCATCACCGCCGACCTGGGATCCAGAAAGATCCGCGACGAGATCGACGCCCTTGAGGTGCTGGGCATCTCGGTGGTCCAGCGCCTGGTCGTTCCCCGGTTCGTCGCCGCGATCCTGATCGCCGTCGCGCTCACAGGCCTGGTGTGTTTCACCGGCTTCCTGGCGAGCTACCTGTTCAACGTCTACTTCCAGAACGGGGCGCCGGGCAGCTTCGTGGCGACGTTCGCCTCCTTCACCACCACTGACGACCTGATACTGGCCATGTTCAAGGCGGTGGTCTACGGAGCGATCGTGGCGGTGGTGGCCTGCCAGAAGGGGCTGTCCACCCGCGGTGGCTCGATCGGAGTGGCCAACTCGGTGAACAGCTCAGTGGTCGAGTCGATCCTCCTGCTCATGATTGTCAACGTCGCGATCAGCCAGATGTACCTGATCCTGTTCCCGAAAACGGGGTTGTAAATAGATGACGCCGTCGACAGCGCTGCCACCCGCGCTCCAACCGCTCAAACGCGCCGGGGACAAAGCAGCCGGACCCATTCGCCAGCTCGGCCACATCGTGGTGTTCGCCGGGAAGGCGATCGCCGGAGTCCCGGTGGTGCTGCGTAGCTACCGCAACGAGTACACCCGGCTGCTCGCCGACGTCGCCTGGGGTAACGGGTCCCTGGTGGTCGGTGGTGGCACCGCCGGCGTGGCCCTGGTCCTCGGGGTGGTCGTCGGGGTGATGGTCGGTATCGAGGGCTACAACTTCCTGCAGCTGCTCGGTCTCGGACCGGCGGTCGGGATCATCTCCTCACTGGTCAACACCCGCGAGCTTGCCCCGATCGCCTGCGCGCTGGCGTTCGCCACCCAGAGCGGCTGCCGGTTCACCGCGCAGTTGGGCGCGATGCGGATCTCGGAGGAGATCGACGCCCTCGACAGCATGGCGATCCGGCCGATCCCGTACATGGTGACCACCCGGTTGATGGCTTCGATCACCGCGATCGTTCCGCTCTACGTCGTCTGCCTCGGGGTCAGCTACCTGAGCACCCAGATCATCGTCTCCATCATCAGCGGCGGCTCGATGGGTGGCTATCTGCACTACTTCGGCCTGATGCTCTCGGGTACCGAGATCTTCTACTCGATCATCAAGTGCGTCATCTTCGTCGCCATCGCCTCGGTGCTGCAGTGCTACTACGGCTTCTACGCCGGCGGCGGCCCCGAGGGTGTCGGGGTGGCCGCCGGGCACGCCATGCGGGCGGCGATCACGGTGGTGGTCATCGTGAACATGCTGCTGACCATGGCGATGTTCAGCCTCTCCGCCGGCGCAAGGTTCGGTGGCTGATGGCCTCACGCACAGTCGACCCGAGCGGTCGCGGAGCTACCCAGCGCCAGTTGTTCTTCACCGGTGTCGTGATGCTGATCGTCTCGGCGTTGATCGTGGTACTGCTGGTGGCGAAGTCCAACGGCAAGCTGGAGTCCTACACACGCATCGTCGCCAACCTGAATAATGTCGGCGACGGACTGCCGAGCCGGTCCGACGTCCGGTACCACGGACTGCTCGTCGGCACGGTGAACAGCGTGGTGCCGGCCACGTTCGGCCAGCCGAACTACGTGCACATCGACCTGGACCGCGAGTACGCGGGGTCGATCCCCAAGACCGTCACCGCGCGGGTGGTGCCCAGCAACGTCTTCGCGGTCTCCGCCGTCGAACTCGTCGACAACGGGGCAGCCCCCGCAATCCAGACGGGCGACCACATCACCGAGGACACCAAGCTGCCGACGGTGCTGTTCCAGACCACCATCAGCAAGCTGCGCGACATTCTTTACTCCACCGGCCGGGGCCGCGAGGACGACACCCTCGGCATCCTGGCGGCGCTGGGGGCGGCCACCCACGACCGGCGGCCGACGCTGTTGGCGGCGGGCGCGCAACTCGAGCGGCTGGTGAACCAGCTCAACTCGACCATGGCCACCGATCCGGCGAGCCCGACCCTGCTGAGCGCACTCGTCGAAGCCGCCAATGGTCTGGAGCAGACCGCACCGGATCTCCTCGACGCGCTGCACCAGGCCGTCGGCCCGATGCGGGTGCTCGTCGAGCAGCGTTCTCAGCTCAATACGATGCTCGCCGCCGGCACCAACACCATGGGTATCGCCGAGACGGCGCTGGTCAACAATGTCGACCGGATGATCACCATCGGTAAGCAGCTCACCCCGGTGGTCGGCGTGCTCGCTCAGACGTCGGGCAACTGGCTGCCCGGTTTCCAGAAGATGAAGACGTTTGCCGACAAGTTCCATGAGGGCTGGGACTATGAGATGGACGCCTTCAACCTGCGGGCGAACATCGCGCTGACCCCGACCTACTCCTACACCCGCGCGGACTGCCCGCAATACGGCGAGCTCAAGGGACCCAGCTGCTTCACGGCACCGCTGATCGCGGTTCGGCCGGATCTGCCCGAGGTGCTGATGCCGCAGAACTTCCAGCCGCCCAAGGACCTGATGCCGCCGCCCGGCACCGTCGTTGGGCCGAACGGGAATCTGGTCGCTGTCGGTCCGCCGCTGATCCAGCCCAATGGACCCAACCTGACTGATCCGAACCCACCGCTGTCGGAGGGCATCGGCACCGGGATTCTCGGTGGCGTCGGTCCGCCGATGCAGCCCGCCCCACCGGTTCCCGGAACTGCGAACCCGGCGTTCACCACCCCGCCGGCGCCGCCGAACCCCAATCCGGCACCGATCGCACCTGTCGCGCCCTGGCCGCCGGGGTACCTCCCGGCTGAAGGTCCCGCGCCGGCCCCGGCCTCCTACGGGGGCAACGTCGGTCCGGTCGGCAGCGCCCAGGAGGTCAAGCAGCTGTCCTACATCACCGGCAAGCCGGCCACCCCTGCCACACAACTGCTGCTCGCTCCGCTGGTTCGTGGCATGACGGTGTCGCCGGACGACTCGACCGAGGGGCGGTCCTGATGGGTCTGCGGAAGGTCCTGATCGGACTGATCTCGTTCCTCGTCGTCACCTCGGTGATGACATACCTGGTCTACTCGACGCTGGAGCGCGAGGTGAGTGGCGCGACCACCGCCTACGCGGCTGAGTTCACCGACGTGTTCGGCCTGCGCGACGGCGATGACGTCCGCATGGCGGGTGTGCGCGTCGGCCGCGTGATGAGCATCGACCTGCTGCCCGGCAACCGGGCGAAGGTCAACTTCGAGCTGCAGAACGACCAGAAAATCCTGGCCAACACCGAGGCCTCGATCCTCTACCAGAACATCGTCGGGCAGCGGTACCTCGATCTGCGGCTCGGGCCCACCGGCGAACCGAAGCCGCTGCCGGCAGGCAGTGTGATCCCGGTGGCGCGCACCGTCCCGTCATTCGACGTCGGCGTGGTGCTCAACGGCTACGAGCCGCTGTTCGCCACCATCGACCCGAAGGCCGCCGATCAGATTTCCAATGCGGCGATTCAGGCGCTGCAGGGTGACAGCGCATCCTGGGCCACCCTGGTGGACCAGACCGGGAAACTCACCGAGACCTTCGCCGGCCGCGATCAGTTGCTCGGCGACATGATCACCGGCTTGGACCAGGTGTTCGGGACGCTGGCCAAGCAGAACGAGAGCCTGGACAAGACGCTGGCCAACACCCGTCAGATGGTGAGCACCTTCAACGCTCGGCGCCCGGAACTGATCGCCTCGATGGGTTCGCTGTCCCGGGTTGTTCGCCAGCTGGGCGAGGTCACCAACGAGGTCAACCCGTCACTGCAGGCACTGATCAACCGGGAACCCGGGTTCGCCGCGCACCTGGTGTCGATTGAGCCCCAGTTGGCCTTCACCGGCGCCAACCTGCCCAAGTTGCTCAAGGGACTGGCGCGGGCCACCAACGAGGGTGCCTATCTCAACGTCTACACCTGCGACCTCAACGCGCTGGCTTTCTTCCCCGGACTCAACGATGTGACACCGATCGTTGTCGACGCCGCCACGCCGGGCAATGTCGCCCAGCACAGCCCACGATGCAGGAATATGGCCAATGGCTGATCCCACCGACGCGAACGACGTAGTCGAGCGCAAATTCCGAGGGCAGCCCCGCAAGCGGGTGCTCGAGGATCTCAACAAGACCATGGTCGGGTTGGTCGCCCTGGCCGTGCTCACCGCACTGCTGGCCACCCTGGTGATCATCACCAAGGTGGGTCCGGGCTACCGCCGGATCTCCGCCGAGTTCATCCAGGCGGCCGCCCTGATGCCGAAGAATCCGGTCACGGTCGCCGGCATTCCGGTGGGGACGGTCACCGGAATGGAACTCATCGGTGACCGGGTACGTGTCGATATGCGCGTCCAGGACGACATCGAGGTCGGCAAGGACTCCCGGGCGGTTATCATGGTCACCACGATCCTGGGCTCGCGATATCTCGCGTTGCACCCGGGCGGCGGTGGACCACTGCCCAACAACACCATCGACCTCAACCACACCGAGGTTCCCTACGACCTCCAGCAGGCCCTGCAGGACGTCGCGGTGAACTACGGCGAGGTCAACACCGACGATCTCGCCGACGCCATCCAGGTGCTCGGCAAGCAGGTGGAGTCGCTGCCGCCGCTGATCCCCAAGGCGATGGACAACCTGAAGAAGCTGTCCACGGTCATGGCGGACCGGAGGGCTCAGTTCGGCAGCATGCTCAAGACGATGGACCTGGTGACCAGCACGCTGCGCCGGCAGCAGGCCAGCATCGGCGGCATGGTCAATCAGGGCCAGCAGTTGCTCGGCGAGTTCGTTATGCGCCGTGCCGCGTTCCACGCCATGATGCGTTCACTCACCGACCTGGTCAGAGTTCTCGACGACACCGTCATCGACGACCGGGCGCAGGTTGACGCGCTTCTGGCGAATATGAACAAGCTCACCGGCCTGCTGTCCAAGCATGACGACCTGGTCCGTGGAATTCTGCAGAGCGCACCGGTGGCACTGCGCGGTCTGGCTAACGCCTCGGGCACCGGAAATGCGCTGGACACCAACTTCTCGAACGGAATCCTGGTGGATTCGTGGATGTGCGCCATCAGTGGTCGGGGCAAGCAGTTCGGCATGATTCAGTACTTCAAGGACTGCCAATGAGCCGCTATCGGGGATTCACGATTCTGGCAGTGCTGGCCGCGGTCTGCGCACTTGTCGCTGGGATCTACGGCTGGTCGGTGATCAAGAAACAGCGCGACACCATCACCATCACCGCCCAGTTCGACAACGCTGCCGGGCTGTATCCCACCAACAACGTCGCGGTGCTGGGTATGAAAGTGGGCAGCGTGAAGACGGTCACGCCGAAGACCGGCTACGTCGAGGTCGAGTTCACCGTTGACAGGAACGTGAAGATCCCGGCCGACGTCACGGCGGTCACCCTGCAGACGTCGATCCTGGCTGACCGGTCCATCGAGCTGAGCCCGCCCTACCGCGGCGGGCCCACCCTTGAGGACGGGGCGACCATCGGGCTCACCCGCACGAAGACTCCCGTCGAGTTCACCAAGACCTTGGACATGGTCGACCGCCTGGCGGTGTCCCTGGGCGGCGACGGCAAGGGCAACGGAGCGGTCCGGACCCTGGTCGACTCCGGGGCCGCCATGGCGGAGGGTAACGGCGAGCGGATCAAGTCGGCGCTCAGCGAGCTGTCGAAGGCCATGAAGCTGTCGGCCGACGGCGGTGCGCAGACCAAGGAACAGCTGACAACGGTCGTCGACAACCTCAGCACGTTGATGGACGCCGCCGCGGCCAACGAGAACACGCTGCGGGAATTCGGCTCCACCGTTCGGGTGCTCACCCAGGTGCTGGCCGACGAGGATTTCGGCAGCGGCACGACCGGCAAGCAACTCAACGCGGTGCTCACTCAGTTGGGCGACCTGCTCGAGAAGAACCGCGACGCCATCAAAGAGGTGATCGGGAACAGCGAGAACGTGATGACGACCACGGTCGATCACCAGCGTGACCTGGCCGAGCTTCTCGATGTCGCGCCGATGACGCTGGACAACCTCTACAACGTCGTCGACCGAGAGAACGGCGCCGCCCGGGTGCACATCCTCACCGATCGGCTGCTCTTCGACAGCCAGACCGTCAAAGAGGTTTGCAACATGATGCATCTCCGGCAATTGGGTTGCAGTACGGGAACTTTGCAGGACTTCGGACCCGACTTCGGGGTGTCCTACATCCTCGACGGACTCGCAGCGATGGGACAGGGATGATGGCCGGACGCAGAAAGGCCGCGGTGCTGCTCGCGGCAACTGTGGCGGTGTCCACCGCGGGATGCTCGACCAGCGGTCTGGCCAGCCTGCCGCTGCCGCACCCGGGCACGGGTAAGGGCGGCTACACCATCAATGCGGTGTTCGCCAACGCATTGAACCTGCCGGCGTACGCGAAGGTTCGTCTCGCCGGTGCCGATGTCGGTCAGTTGAAGGACATCGTGGCGCGCGACTACACCGCGGTAGCCCAGCTGAGCATCAACGAGGGTGTGCGGTTGCCCAAGGGCAGCACGGTCGAATTGCGGTCGGCAACCCCGCTCGGCGATGTTTTCATCGCCGTCAAGCCGCCGGCGAAGGTCACCGCCGACGCGCCGATGTTGCGGGACGGCGACACCATCCCGATCGAGAAGACGACGGAAGCCGCGACGGTAGAGAACCTGTTGACCGGAGCGGCTGTCCTGGTCAACGGCGGCGCCATCCAGAACCTCACCGACATCATCAACGGTGCTGGTAAGGCGGCCGGTGACAACGGTGGCAAAAACTTCCGCGACCTGGTGGCCAACACCAACAAACTGCTGCGGACGATGAACGCGCGTACCGACCAGTTGTCCGACTCGCTGACGGCACTGTCATCCCTGTCGACGAAGATCGACGCGAAAAGCAACGTGATCGCCGACCTGATGAGCGCTGCCGCCCCGGCCACGGACACGCTGGCGGAGCACACCACCCAGATCGCCGACCTCGTCGTCCAAGCCGGTGACGCGAGCAACGAACTTGCGAAGTTCCCGTCCCTGGCGGGCACGGACACCAGCGGGCGCAGCATCATCGCCGACATGAACACACTCGCCAGCGCGTTCAACGATGTCGCCGTTGATCCGAATACCAGCATCGCGGCGTTGAACCGGTTGATGCCGCCGGTCATCAAGGCCTCTGCCAGCAACGCGATCTCGGTGAAGGGCAGCATCGACCGACTGGTCCTCGGCCACATTCCGGATATCGGATTCCCCGGCGACCCTGGATTCCACGGTCCGAAATGGTCCACGTGGAACCAACTCATCGGCTCGTTCAAGTACACCTTGTTCCGGCTGCAGGAGCGGGTCGTCGGGCGCGGTCCCAACGTTCCGCAGGTTCCGGTCATGCCGAGTCAGACCGAGCCGGGACAGTGGGAGGTACACGGAGCACCCCCGGGGCCGACGGCACCCGGTCAGTTCGTGAACCCGCCGCTGCCCGGGCCCGCCCCGGCACCGGCACCGGCAGGAGCAGGGTCGTGATCGCAGCACTCGCCAACGGCATCGTCAGTGCGGTCAAGACCGGACACCGCCATAAGACCATGCTCTCCGCCCTGGCCCTGTTGGTCACCCTCCTGGTAGGCGTGACCTACGTCCTGCTGGGGGCGCTGCGCTGGAACCCGTTGGCCTCGGTCTATCGGTTCACCGTCGAACTTCCCGCGTCAGGTGGCCTGATGAAAAATCAGGATGTCACGTTGCGGGGTGTCCGGGTCGGCAAAGTCGAACAGCTGACGCTGACCCCGGCCGGGGTGAATGCTCAGGTTCGGATGGACTCTTCGGTCAAGCTCTCGGAGACCAGCAAGGCACGGGTGGCCGGGCTGTCCGCGGCCGGCGAACAGTACATCGACTTCGACGGTGGGAACGGCGAGGCGCCGTTCGTGGGTAACGGCGGGACGTTCGCGCTCGGTAAGACCGTAGTCCCGGTCACCCTGGCGGAGTTGCTGGGTCACTCCGACGGCATGCTCAAGCAGGTCGATACCGACAAGCTCGAAATGATCAAAAAGGAACTGAGCATCAGCAAGGATGGCCCGCAGAAGCTGTCCGACATCGTCGAGGGCGGCACGTTCTTGCTCTCGGCACTCGACGGGGTGCTGCCGCAGACGACGAGCCTGCTGAACACCAGTCGGGTGACCCTGCAGTTGCTCGCGGACAAGAACGAGGGCATGAAGGTCGCGACGGCCAACCTCGCCGAGGTGTTCGGCGGAGTCAACCGGATGACCGGCGGATTCCGCACCCTGACCCAGGAAGCGCCCAAGGCGCTGGCGGCCACTGACAATCTGTTCGCCGACAACTCCGAAACCATGGTGCAGTTGCTCGGTGACCTGGCCACCACCTCAGAGCTTCTCTACCTGCGGGTCCCGGCGCTTAACGCGCTGTTCCCCACCTACCGCGGATCACTGCTGGACTCCTTCAGCAGCATCATTCACGACAACGGGTTCTGGGTGACCGGCGATATCTACCCGCGCTACACCTGCGACTACGGCACTCCGCGGCTCCCACCGTCGGCTGCGGACTACCCCGAGCCTTTCATGTACACCTACTGCCGCGACGACGATCCGGCCGTGCTGATCCGTGGTGCCAAGAATGCTCCGCGGCCGGCCGGGGACGACACGGCAGGACCGCCTCCGGGGGCTGACCTGGGCAAGCAGACCGACTCGACGCCGGAGGGTAAGTACTCCATCCCGACGCCGTATGGCGGGCCGACGCTGCCCATCGAGCCGCCCCGCAGATAAGAATTGAAAGAAGATGAACAAGATTGCCTGTCATGACGAATGACGGAGCTGCCGACGCTGCTGAGACTGAGGCTGCCGCTGAGACCGAGGCGCTCGACGCCGGGGACGAGGCGGTGACCGCGGCCGACAGCGCCGGTGAGTCTGAGGTCAACGCTGAATCGGAGACGGATTCCGACGCGACGGCGACGTCGGAGTCGGGTTCTGATGTCGAGATTTCGGAGGCTGACGCCACCGACGACGTCGAGAAGGCCGCAGCGGAAGAGGCGTCCGCGCCGGCCGGAAAGGCCTCCCGCACCGTCAACGTTCGGCAGATCCTGGTGGGCGTCGTGCTGGTGGCCCTGCTGGCCTCGACCGGTGTGCTGGGCTGGATGGTTTTCCAGCAGCGGCAGTTGAACGAGGCGCGCGAGGCGGCGCGGCGGGCGGCGGTGAGCTACGCCCAGGTGCTCACCAGCATCGACTCGGACAAGGTCGACGACAACTTCAAGCAAGTTCTCGACGGCGCCACCGGTGAGTTCAAGGACATGTACTCGCAGTCCAGTGTCGAACTGCGTCAACTGCTCGTGGAGAACAAGGCCACCGCGCACGGTGTGGTGATCGAGTCCGCCGTCCAGGAGGCGTCGAAGGACAAGGCGATCGTGCTGTTGTTCGTTGACCAGTCCGTGTCAAACACCAAATTGCCCGACCCCCGTATCGACCGCAGTCGTATGAAGATGACGATGGAGATGGTCGATGGGCAATGGCGGGCGAGCAAAGTCGAACTTCCCTAGAAGGCGGATGCTGATGTGGATTAGGGCCCTCGCCGGTGTGTTGGTCGCCGCCGCTGTTCAGGTGGGCAACGCGCCGCTTGCCAGTGCTTCGGCGCCGGCCCTGTGCGATCAGATCGGTGGGCAGTGGAACGGTCAGTACTGCCACGCATCGGTGACGTCCGACCGCAGGGCGGTCCGGGAGATCAACATCGCGATCCCCGCCGAAGTCGATGACCCCGTGATGGGCGCGGCCCTCACCGAATACCTGGCGACGTTGATGAACAACTGGCGGAAGTTCGGTCAGGGGATGGCCCAGCACAGTTGGGGCGACGCGAACTTCCAGATCTTCCAGCACGGCAACATCCGCACCGTGGTCTTCCACGAGACGTACAACTCGGAGAGCACGGGCCGCCTCGAAGGCCCCGCGATCAACGACGCCTATCGGACCTTCTCCTTCAACCAGGCGACCGGACAGCGGGTTCAGTTGGCCGATGTGGTGGACGTCGCGGCGATTCCCACACTCGGTGCGCCCTTCATCCAGGCCGCACTCGACCAGGCCCTCCCACCGCATCAGCCGAACACCTACCCCTTCATCGCCGAGCGGTGGACCCCGGACAAGGTGTTCTCCGGCGGGTACAAGGCATGGGCGCTGACCCCTGACGAGTTGATCCTGTATCTCCCGGACTACCCGGTCGCCAGGGATACCCCGATCGACTTCACTCCGGGGGCCTACCAGTGGTCGATGAACGGCGGAACGGTGCAACCCCGCATTCCGCTGAGCGCCCTGGCCCCCGCATTGCGCCCGGGTCTCGGGTAATTCGCACCGGTACCGGGTAGCGTGAGTGGTCGTGGCTGAACTCAAGGACCGGTTACGGTCCGACCTCACCGAGGCGATGAAAAGTCAGGACAAGCTGCGCACGGCAACTCTGCGGATGGTGCTCGCAGCGATCCAGAGCGAAGAGGTCGCCGGCAAGCAGGCCCGCGACCTCAGCGATGAGGAAGTCCTGAAGGTACTGGCTCGCGAATCGAAGAAGCGCGGTGAGGCCGCCGAGATCTACACCCAGAATGGGCGCGGCGAACTGGCTGCCGAGGAACACGCCGAGGCACGGATCATCGACGAGTACCTGCCGACTCCGCTCAACGATGCGGAGGTCGCCGATGTGGTGGACACCGCGATCGCCCAGGTCGCGGAGGCGATCGGTGAGCGTCCCTCGGTCCGGCAGATGGGCTTGGTGATGAAGGCCGCCGCCGAGATCGCGGCGGGAAAGGCCGATGGCGCCCGGCTGTCCGCTGCGGTCAAAGACCGCCTCTAGACCCGCCACTTCCGCCCCTGTGTGCCGTCCGGGACGACCGGTACGGTGAACCTCACCGATCGCTGACGAGGTGAGGAGAACGGTGATGGACACCCACCGCGTTCCCGTGCGAGTTCTGGTGACCCTGACCTATCTCGGGATGGTCGGAGTCAACTACCTTGCCAACGCATTGCCGTTGAACAACCGCCGCACCGGCGATGTGTCAGCGGACTACCCGAGCCTGTTCACCCCGGCCGGGATCACCTTCTCGGTGTGGGGTGTGATCTATCTGTTCCTCGGGGCGCACGTCCTCTACCAATGGGGGCTGTTCCGCTCCGGGCCGGAGACGCCCGCAGAAGGGGCACTGCTGAACCGGATCGGCCTGCTCTTCGCCGCTTCTTCGATCGCCAACACGGCGTGGGTATTCGCCTGGCACTACGACCTGATCCCACTGTCCGCTGTCCTGATCGTCACGATCCTGGTGTGCCTCGCCCTGATCACCGCAACCATCCGCCGCTCCACCCCGACTGGTCGGCGACGGTGGTTCGTCTCCGTGCCGTTCAGCGTGTATTTCGGGTGGACGACGGTGGCGGTGGTCGCGAACGTGACCGTATTGCTGGTCAGTTGGCGCTGGGACGGGTTCGGACTACCTGCCGCGGTGTGGGCGGCGATCATGGTGCTTGTCGCGGCGGCGATCGGGACTCTGACCTTGGTGCGCAACCGCGACGTCGCCTACGGGCTGGTGCTGATCTGGGCCTTCGCCGGCATTCTGCTCCGGCAGGTCAGCGAAACCGGGCTCGACGGCCAGTACCCGGGAATCATCGCCGCGGTCGTCGCCGCGCTGGCGGCTCTCGTCGGCGCCACGGCATGGACCGCGAGAACGAGTAACGAAAAATAAAGGCCCGGGCCTGTGGGCCCGGACCAATTCACAGCGTCGGGGTGGCGGGATTTGAACCCACGACCTCTTCGTCCCGAACGAAGCGCGCTACCAAGCTGCGCCACACCCCGCGTGAAGCGTCGCTAGCCTATCGCACAGCCACCGTGAGAAGCCAAACGGCTACCGCTCAACGCTCTCGGTCGTCGGCCAGCAACCGGTCCGCTCGAACTCCCGAAGGATATCGGTGTAGCTGCCGGGGTCCAGACCGCGCTGCGAGAGCCACTCCCGGTTGTAATAGGTGTCGGCATACCGTTCGCCGCTGTCGCAGATCAGGCTGACCACCGACCCGGACATCCCCGCGGTGACCATCTCCGCGAGCAGGCCGAACGCGCCCCAGACGTTCGTTCCGGTCGAGGGCCCCACCCGCCGGCCCATCACGCGCGAGACCTGGTGGGCCGCCGCGATCGACGCGGCATCGGGCACCCGGACCATCCGGTCGATCACCTCCGGCAGGAACGACGGTTCCACTCTCGGTCGGCCGATCCCCTCGACCCGCGACGAGGCACCGGTGGCAACGTCGCGCCTGCGCTGGGCGTACGCCGGGAAGAACGATGAGTTCTCCGGGTCCACCACGCATAACCGGGTGCTGCGCCGTCGGTACCTGATGAACCGGCCGATCGTCGCACTGGTACCGCCGGTACCGGCGCCGACCACCACCCAGGTCGGGTCGGGATGGCGCTCCCACTGCA
>Ga0116183_1000792_pt1 | contig 36741 bp, 24 predicted proteins | sample AD_UKC078_MetaG_FD_89753 | JGI IMG/M metagenome (GOLD analysis project Ga0116183, IMG submission 89753) | Active sludge microbial communities of municipal wastewater-treating anaerobic digesters from USA - AD_UKC078_MetaG | ecosystem: Engineered > Bioreactor > Anaerobic > Digestate | place: USA...
GACCACGCGGAAAGCCTTATACGCTGCTCTTAAGAAACTCATGCCTGATGAAACTTTCTTCATCAAGAAACTCGAAGGTCAACGCTTCGAGATACTTCATAAGCACCAACGAGTGTGCGTTGTTAAACAAATCGCTCGCGATGAAATAGAAGTAATTTATGGATAAGGAGGTGTTCATGAACACAAAAGAAATACTCGATCGGCTAAGACAGGACATGTCAGCCGGTCTCATAAAAATAGTCGTCGCTGATGGTCATCGGTATTATACCGACACACTAACTGAGACACTGCACATTCCCCTTACTACACCTGATGAAACAGCGCAGTTATATAAACGCTATGTCATCGACGGGGATCAAACACAACAAGCACAGACTAAAGATCTATTTGCCACTCTACCTAGAGTGTCAATGTTCATTGGTCAACCTGATACCGGCAAGACTTATGCCGCATTAGATATCGCAAAACAATGTGGCATTGAACCGATCTTCATTATGGCTCGCGATAACCTTAACCTTGAAACGCTGCTTGAAGACTTCACCCTCGTCGATGGGAAACCTGTCTTCAATGAAAGTCTCGCTATTAAAGCTTTAAGTGATCCTAATAAAGAGAAAGCCATCATCATTATTGATGAATTCAATACACTCATGACAGGCACTGCAAAGTCATTCCAACCTATTATGGATGACACAAGTACGACCTTCGTCTACCGCGGTAAGATTTACGAAAAGAACATGAACTGTAAGTTCATTGTAACTCTTAATGAAAAAGATAAAGGTATCAGCATTCTACCTGATGCAATCCTAAGTAGATCCTACTTAAAAACATTCGAACCTACTACACCACAAACCCTTGCGAAGTGGACTGGTACGGATGAAAAATGGGTAACTGCCCTTTTCAATGTCTATAAAGCACTCGGTCTTCTTTCTGTCTTTGGTACAAGACAGATTCGTATGCTTAAACCTCTCGGTGATCTTAATCTCATCGAGAATCATTTGCGTAGCCTATGCGTCATGAAGAACATTGATTCTAAGTTAGTTGACTCACTTGAAATCAAAACCCTTATCCATAAGTTATGATCGAAAAAATCTTTGAAAAGATTACTAATAACTTTTACACCGATGAACCTGTCTCAGTTATTATAACTAAGCAAGGTGGTGCTAACTATTTAAGTAACACTATCAATATATCTGAAGAAATTATGGAGGTTTTCCGTAAGGGAAACCTCCCTCGCTTCAGTGTATATTACCACGAGTTAGCACATCATCTCTACTCTAGCGGGATGTTCAAACACGAAGCTAAATGGCGCGCAATCACAAGCGGTCCTCTTGAGTGGCATCAAAAGTACCACCACTTAATCAACTGGATCGAAGACTTCTATATCGAGGAGACACTCTTAAAACAATATCCGTATCTAAGTGATACTATTAAATGTTTAAAATTACTTACGCCTGAGTACAATCCGCAACACATTAAGTACACCTTTAATCATTTCTATATGTATGGTGTACCTAACAATGCACTCACCTATGACGATCAACTTGTATTCGTTGATTACATTAATGAATTACTTGGTTATCGTCGTCATCAACTCTTTGGTGAAGGCGTCGTAACTAACCTTAAAATTAAACCCGGACGCGATACACTTTTTGCTGTCCGTTTAGTTGAGTTCTATAACTGGTGTGTTAGTAAAGGTATCTTTGAACCTGATGAAGAACTACCTGACTTAACACATCCTACCAGCTACATCACTGTCTCCGATCCTAACAGTGGTAAGGTCGGCAAGATTATTAAAGAGAACTTTATCACCAAAGGCGGAGACTCTACAAAAATTCCAGTCGAACTTGAACGAACAATTATTAATCGTGAACTACTTAATATGACTCAAGTCTATCAAGGAGACCAAGGAACAAAAGACGGACTCTTCAACACCGGTTGGAAAGAAAGTAATACAATCCAACCAAAAGTTAATGTCCCACACTTCTTCAATCCATACAAACTTATGGAACAAAATTTATTTTATGAACGGAAGCGAACCTTCACAGAGGTTAGTATCTTCCGAGACATTAGTGGTAGTGTTGGATATCAAACACACATGCTTATGGATCAAGCAATTGCTTTACTCATGAATGAAATCCCTGTCGATGTTCACTACTATCTTTACGCTTCAGGTGAGATTAGTATCCTTGAAGTTCCTTATGTACCATGGCCTGACATAAATAAAATACCTGAAGTCTATGAGAATAATGAACTTTTTCAAAAATTAGGTGGCGGAACTAATAGTGATGCCATTGCTGATGTAATCACACAGCAACTTAATGATCGACATTTTAATATCATCCTTACTGATGGTGACTTAAATGCACTCATGCGTAGAGATAACATAGCAGCCCTGTTAAAAAATGTTTATGTCATCGGTGTCCACGGTAACCCAGGCACAGAGTACACTGCTATTGATACAGTAAAAGACTTACCGAAAGTGATCGAAGGACTATGTAAATATGAACATTTATAACATTATCTTCGGCCAAGATTCAGGCCAAGTTAACTGCTGTTTCCATGATGACTCTCGTGCTAGTGCAGGCATCGGCCCTAATGGTGAATACAATTGTTTCGCCTGCGGTGCTAAAGCCCACAACAGCACAGGTTTCATTATGAAATACTTTCAAGTCAGTGAAAAGAAAGCAATTGAAATGCGTAATAAGTTTAATAAAACTTTGAGCTATCAATACTTACCAATCACTGACGAACAACGAAACTTTTTACATTCGGTCGGACTTATCGACCGTGTAATAGATCGCTTCTTCTTTCGCTCAGGTCAAGGCAAACTAATGCAAAGACTACTGCCTAATGCAAACACTTGGTGGAATGCACAAGGCTTAAGCAATCACTTTGTAGGACACCCTAAGTACAAATATGACTTCACAATCCACGGTGGAATGACAATACCTTTTGATAATATGTACTACAATCACATCATCATTACCGAAGGAGAAAAAGACATGCTTACACTACTTAGTTTAGGTATCCCGAATGTTGTTGCAAAGATTGGCGGAGTCCAAACAAGAGTATTAGGTAACTGGAATTTCAAGGACAAATATGTTACAATAATATATGATTGTGATGACCCAGGTAGAGAAGGAGCGATCGCCGATGCTGACTATCTTACGGAAAAATTTAACTGTAAAGTTAAAGTCATTGACCTAGGTCTAAATGACAAAGAAGATCTCAACGACTACTTTATGGTATATGGTAAATCCATCCAGGATTTGCAGGGTCTTATGGCTAAAACAAGTATTCATATACCCCAGCCAAAGGCCACAAAAACTAAAGTTCAAACCATCATTGACAGTTTAACTGCTGATGAAAAGGTTGAAATAATTAAACTACTAAAGGAGGAAAATAATGGTTAGTTTAAATGACATTCTTGTTAGCGATATCGCTAACGCAAAAACAGGTATCAATGACGAAATCTTGCCTGCCGGTACCTATGTAGCAAAGGTACTTAATTTTACAGAGGAAGAACACTACAATTATATAGCACTTGAAATAAATAAAAAGCGTTTCAACTTCTTCTACAATTACTACCTTCGTGATACGACAGACTTAGATGCTAACTTACTTAACTGGCTTAAAGCACTTGCAACAATTCCGGTTAATGAAAAGACAAACTTCCAAGACATCACCAACAGTGCAATAGGTTCTTCATACCGAATTGAAATCTACAACTACATAAGTAAGAGTGGCAAGAATGCTGGTAAAGAACAACACGCCATCAATTTCAAAACCCTTCCAACTCTTGAAACTGTAGAGATCGAAGAAGAAGAACTTGAATTACCTTTCTAACAGGCTATAAACTGCGGGTTAATGGTGTTACTAACCTCACGCGTAAACATACGCAGGCAGTATAAAAGCTGGGTTCGACATACGAGAGGCTATGCCCCAACATTGCGAAGAGATGCGATGGGCGAGTTGATTAAATGAAGGTTGTGGAATGCGCACCACGCAAACGAGATTAAGACCGCCTTCAGCCCAGTACTCTAACAGGCTATAAACTGCGGGTTAATGGTGTTGCAACCCACACAAAAACATACACCACTTAGGACGAGTAGCTCAGTCGGTTAGAGCATCCCGCTCATAACGGGCTGGTCGTGGGTTCAAGTCCTACCTCGTCCACCATTTAATTATTACGCGCACACTATAAAACTATTCTGGGGGACCCAATAAGGATAGAAATATTATGCGCGTTCTCTTAATAATTACTCACACGCCATTACATACCTTCGGTAGACACTGCAAAGCTTTAATCCTGTTGAGCATGTTTTGCCGTGTGAGTTCCTTGGAGGAACAATGGAATATGAAATTGAACTAGTAGCTACGATTGCAAAACTTATAGCAATCATACCTAAAGAAGTTAATGACGAAGAAATTTTAAAACAACTAACAAGATTGGAGAAAGGAGATTATGAAATCTTTAAGAGAATCCTTCAGACCTATCGGAGACTATAATAAATTTAGTGATATGACAGGCATCCCTATCTCAAGATTGGATCGTATATTCCACGGTGAATTACCTACACTTGAAGAACTTGTTGCTATAGCTAAAGCAACCGGCACACCTGTCACAAAGTTTATGTGTGACTACGATAAGCACTTTCTTGATTACACATTCTGTAATTATGAATTTAAATTCAAACAGTTTCCGGTTACAGTAAAAGAGGATAACTTAGAACTGGCATTTAATAATGCTCTCAAAAAATTAGAAAAACATTTAATGAAATGAAACACGCATACTTATTACACACTGGATATGGTAAGACTAAGTTGTGTCTTGATATGATAATTAAATCAAAACCAAAGACATTACTTATCAGTACTAAAAATATTATTGAAACATCTTGGGATGCTGAAATAAAAAAATGGTATCCAGGACAACTTAAATATGTAGGAATAACTGGACGTATTCCAGAGAGTAAACGAGCAGCAATGTTAAATGAAGACTATGACATTCTCGGTATTAATACTGAGATGCTTGATTGGTATATTCGTAATACTACAAATGTTAAACGTAAATCATATACCAAACAAGGTATCAAATTACATTATGATACTGACGAACTTATTAATAGATTCGATATGTTAATCATAGATGAATCAACTCTATTCAAAAATTCCCAAGCGGGAAGATTTAAAATAGTGAAGAATTGGGCGCATAAGATAGCTAATGTTATTATCCTTAGTGCCACACCTACACCAAAGAACATAGAAAATCTTTGGAGTCAAATATATTTACTTGATGGAGGACAACGCTTAGGTACCAGTGTCACACAGTTCCGTAATCGTTTCGCGATTGCTGTCCCACTTCCTAATGGACATAATAAATATGTCTACTCACAAGAAGCAACAGATGAAGTACTTAACATTGTTAAGGACATTACTACAAGTAAACCTAAACCGGATGTACCACAATTTCCCGAACCTATTATAAAGAAGATACTACTTAAACCAGATACTGCGACAGCAGAAATACTTAATAGATTTAAAAGTGACTTCATAATTCAATTACAAGGTAAGGAATTAATAGCCTTTAGTAAACAACAACTTATAAATAAAGTTAATCAGATTGCTAGTGGTAATGTATATCATAAAGACGAAACACTACAGATCAATGATTTAAAATTCAGAGCAGTGCAGCATATTATTAGCACTAAACCTGATCCTGTACTTATTATGTACACCTATGTCTTTGATAAAGACAAGTTACTTACACTACCTGGTGCGCGTTTACTTGAAAGTCCACAAGACTTTGAAGACTGGAATGCAAATAAGATACCGGTAGGTATACTTAGCCCTTTCAGTAGTGCCCACGGTCTTAATTTACAAGACAGTGAATGTAAAGATATCATATGGTTCAGCCCTATCTGGGATACTGAGATATGGATACAAGCTAATGCAAGAGTGGCAAGACGAGGTCAACGCTATCCCATCACTATAAGTGTCTTACTTCTGAAAGGGAGTTACGACGAATACGCTTTTAACTTATGTCAAGATAAGTTCAAAGTACAATTTAATAATCTAATGAAACTGAGGTAAATAAAATGCACAAATTAATTGTAGAAACTAACGAAGATTTAAGACCAATAAAAGTTGGTCTTAGTTTTAAAGGCACAGGTAAAGAACTGATGCAGTTTCTAACTGTGGCGGTCGTATCTGTTATCGGAGAATTAGAAGCGGATGATGTTGAAAAGTCCGAAATAATTAAAAACTTCGGTTTATGCCTTATGAATATAGGTGCGGTTGCTGTTGAAGAAATTAAATCTAAAATGAGTTAGTATGTATTTAATATTTGATACAGAAACTGATGGACTTAATATCCGCACATCTAAACCATTCATAGTTCCTTACGCTGTGGTGGATAAAAATTTAAATATTGTTAAAATTAAAATCGCACACACAAATAATGATATAGAGATGCAAGAATTCCTACAACACTTAAAAGATATTCCAACAATTGTTGGACAAAATATTAAGTTTGATTTACATATGATGCTTAATTACGGTATAGATTTTAATCTTATAAAAGATAAGAACTATATTGACATAGGGGTTCTTGCTCGTCTTGTCGTAGATCATGATGTGCAAACAGATAAGACTTTTCAAATGAGTTTGAAGAAACTAGCAGTACGTTACTTAGGTGTTGATTCAGCAAATGAAGAACGTCAACTTAAAATGGAACTCAGTCAATTAGTAATGGAACACAAAGCTAAGATGCAACAATACTTCGAGTCGTATAATCTCTGGCCTAAATATAATAAGACCGAGAATACTAAACGAATTAATGAAGTATATAACAACTGGAATAAAGTGTTCCATCTATATCCTCAGCTTGCAGACAAACGTCGTAAATTTCTTAAGGCTTATCCGGAACCAACTTACGCTGATGTTAGTAACGTAGAGACATATGCTCTTACTGACGTCAAACTCACGTACGGATTATTTAAACTCTGGTATCCGGAGGTGGTTCGTAAACAACAAGTGCCAGCCTTCAAGCGTACCAGCGAAGCAGTAATACCATTACTCTTAATGGAACGACAAGGCTTCACAGTCGATGTACCTCGTCTTATGCGTGATCGCAAAGCAATCTTGCGCGAGTGGGCTAAAGTAAAAATTATTGACCCACGTACCGGTGAAGAACTTAACATTGGTCAACACGCAAAACTTAAAGAGCTTTATGAATATGAATCAGGAATGCAGCTTACCTGCGCTGATAAAGATACTCGTAAAAGTATTGAAGAAAAATCACCTGCTGCACGAGCGGCTAACTACATCGCCAAGATGGAGAAGTACTTGAGTACCTACATTACAGGTATCCTTAATAAACTTACAGAGATTGACGGTGAGTATAAAGTATTTACACAATACAATTTAGCCGGTACAGTAACAGGTCGCCTATCTAGTGACTTCCAACAATTCCCACGTGATCCTTTGGAACTCCGTGATGGAAGTCTCATAGATATACGGGGGTGGTTCATAGTACCAAAAGACTATAAATATATGTTCTTCTTAGACTATTCACAAATGGAGTTAAGACTTCAATGTGAATGGACTAACATCATTCAAGGCGAACCTGATCTAAACTTAGCTAGAGCGTTCTCACCATATCAATGTAGTTTGATTAATGGTACTTATTACCTTAATGAAAATTTAAATGAAGCGTGGAAACCTACTGACTTACACGCACTTACCGCTAAACATGCTTTCCCTAATATAGATGAAAGTCATCCTGACTGGAATCATTATCGCAGTCTAGGTAAGAGAACAAACTTCGCTGTAAATTATGGCGCAAGTCCTGCCGCAGTTGCTAGTGCTCTGAATGTTCCTTTTAAGACAGCCGAAGATTTAGTCAACGGCTATCGTAAAGCATTCCCAGGTGCTGTAGCTTTTGCGAAATGGATACGTAAACGTGTATGGAGTATCGACAACATTCCGAACTTAATGTTCAGAAGATACTACTCACGAAATTCACACCAACTACTTAACTGGTTGGTGCAAGGAAGTGGCGCAGATATCCTTTTAGAAAAGTTGCGTAAAGTCTATGACTATATACAAGATAAACCACACTGGCAGTTCATGATTTCTGTTCATGACGAAGTGGGTTATGTAGTTAAAGATATACCACAAGAACAACTTGCACAAGAAGTTAAAGAAATACAAAAATTAATGACACACAGTATGACTGCTGTTGATATCATTACTGATATTGAATACAGTACTACTTGTTGGTCAGATAAAAAGGAATGGAAAAATGCACTTTGATGAAGCAACACATACATATACAAGAAACAATCAAGTATATATTAGTGTAACAACACTACTTAAAAAGTATGGTCTCTCTGCAGACTATTCTGGCATCCCACCTCACATACTTGCACAAGCAGCCGCTGCAGGTAACGCTGTCCATAAGTCCCTAGAGAATTATATCCTAGGGACTAACGACGGTAGTGACGCTGTTAAATTATTAGATCAGTATGTGGTTAACCGTGGGATAGATTTAAAGAAAGCCAAGTCAGAAGAATTAGTTTATGATGACCTCTACAAAGTGGCAGGTACAGTAGACTTTCAATATGAAGACGGCGGTGAGAATATTATTGCAGAATTTAAAACAACAAGTAAGATTCATTACGACGCTGTTACTTGGCAACTTAGTATCTACAATTACTTAATAAATAAAGGAGATGTACTAGCTTATTACTTTAAGAAATTAAAAGTCTTTCATTTTACAAAGACTAACAAACTTACTGTTAAAGACTTACCGCTAATTGACTTCGATACTGTTAAAGCGTTACTCGATACACACGCACAAGGTAAAGATCAGTTTGTTTACACACCTGCACACAGCATTATAAGTGATACTGAAGAACGCATACTTGCAGATTTAATCACTGAGCGAGATAAGTATAAGGAAGTTATACAACAACTTGAAACAAAGATTGATGATATTGTTAATGTGGTTAAAGATAAAATGATTAAACAAGATATTCATCAACACTTAACAGATAATTTAATTTATACGTACATTGGTCCTACTACAAGAACTGCATTGGATCAAACAAAAGTTAAAGAATACATCACAGCTAAGGGTGATAAGGTAGAAGACTTTATGAAAACGACTACCACTAAAGATGGGATTAAAGTATCCCCACGTAATGGAGGAAAGAAAAGTGAAACTTTCTAACTCTGATGTAGTGTGCCCTTATTGTGGAGTATGTTCAAACTGTAACCGTCCATTTAAAATGGAAGTACATCTTGATGTACTATTAAAAATGAAGGAGGAAGATGATGACGGGAGCGATTAACTCTAGTCACTACTTCGGACGCAGCTTTATGAAAAGGCAGGGTAATTCATATTACCTTGCCTGGCAACAAGCCAACAAAGTAGTAACTGTAAGTGAGGCTATACTATTAACGCACAAACAATACACAACCATTAAATTTATGTTAGGACCTGTGTATAAAGAAATTAAAAATGACTATACATGGATAAAGTTCCACCGTAATCCACGTAAAGTCTATTATAAAATTAAAAAATATCTTAAGGAGGAACGGCTATGGCCATAACATTAAAACCAGCAGTAAACTATATTAAACCTATGAAGGTTCTTTCATATGGTCCCGCGTATAGTGGCAAAACTTTAAGTTCATTAAATGTCGCAGTAGGTATTGTACAAAGTATTCGTAAGTGTACTGAAGCAGAAGCCTATAAACACATTGTAATGATTGATACTGAATATGGTAGAGGCGCACTCTACAATAAACTAGGACCTTACAACTACTTATCTATCGAAGCACCTTATTGGACTGAGAAGTTAAGTAATATAATTTTAGAACTTAATACTATGGATGAGATTGATGTTATCATCATTGACTCGCTTTCACACTTCTGGGTTAAGGAAGGTGGTATCCTTGAACAGAAGAATGAAGCAGATAAAAAAGGTGGTAACAGCTATACAAACTGGGCAGATTACACTGCAAAATTCAATCGGATGTTAGATACTATCATGTCTTCACCTAAGCACATACTTGTTACAGCACGTGCAAAAAGTGATACAGTATTAGTAACAAACGACAAAGGTAAATCCGTGCCGGTCTCATATGGACTTAAACCTGAACTTCGTGATGGTGTTGACTTTGAATTTGACATTGTGTTCAATGTAGATAAACTAACACATACTCTCGTTGTTGATAAAGGTGTCCCAGGTATGGATCCATTCTATGAACTAGCGACAAACGAAACAGGTAAACACCTATATGATGTCTTTAATGTGGGCAAAGAAGCCCGTACACGTACAGTAAATGACGTAGCTGAAAGTATTCGTAACTTCTCTCGCGTACACAACCTCATTCAATTTGTCCAACTTAAACTTTCAGGTAGAAATCTTAATGATTTAGAACTAGATAAATTACTTGAACTTGAAAATGAAATCAAGGAAAAGATTAAGAAGGATCAACGATGAAAGAATACGCTCAAATTTTAGACGACTATGACCACGAAACATTTAATGAAATAGGAAAACTATTATGCTCCCGACATTCTCGTTGGGAGCGTATCTATCTAGATATCTTTGATACTTATAAGTATATAGTAGTACAGTTTCGCGGAGGATCTATTAGTGTTCGCAACGCTAACATGAATAGTCTTACTGCTAATTTAAGTGAACTAACTAAGTTACTTAACGGCGGATACTATGAAGAAGTAAAAGAATACTTGGAGTTAAAAAATGAAATACAAAGCTAGAGTACATGTTGAATACTTACGAGACCCCTTATCTAATGATGAAATGATTTATGATCCACCATTTGAAGGAAAGTTTACTACAAGTTATGTGGATAATTTAATAATACTTACGCATAATAATGAGTTTGAATTTATAACAGAAGATGATCCTAATATTTATATTAAGGATCTTTACTTTAATAAATACGGCTACCATTTAACAAACGAGGATTATGTATTACATCGCAAAGAAGCTTAAACGTGCGGAGGATTTAATAGAAACCGATGCACAACAAGCAAGAACTCTCCTCTATAGAATCTCAATACATCACTGTACACCAGATCAATTAGAACAAAGGAGAGTTCTTTTAGCGAGGTGCACATATAAATTACAACGCCCACACAAGACAGAACTTTATCGAATGCTTGTACGGGAGTGTAAACAAATTATAATATTATATGGTAACCATAAAGCAAAAGAAATTTTAAGTCAATTGAAAGGAGACTATTGATGAAACTTACTGGTGTATTAGTAGACGTAATTAATCAAGAAATTAAAGTAGTAACTATTCCCGGCAAAAATCGTCTGAAAGAGTATTATGATATTTTAAAATGTGACACTATTGATATAGTTAGTTACAGTATTAAAGGTAAAAAGTATGACATCATCGTTGATGACGAAGGACTTTTTAAAGAAAATAATCCTCCGGCAATCGCACTGATGTATGCAGGAGAGTTAACTGGTTACTTAGTTGGTAATGCTTTCATCGTTAAACACGACGGTAAAGGTAAAGAAATATCTCTCACAAAAAGTGAAATAGATGACATACTAAGTATGGTGATTGAAATACCTGATAAAGAATTAGGCACACTTAAATTTATATATGCGGAAGAATTATGAAAGCAAGAGAAATATTAATTTATTTAGCGACAAAATTTAATTACGAAGGTATTATATCCTTCTTAGAGAATAGAACACCGCTTCCTACAGAAGCAAATGATTACGTAGTTGAACACGCTATGACTATTGTTGATCAAGACTATCCTGATGAATTTAAAATATTACCTAATCCACCTATTGTAATTTGGGCAACAGATGAACTTGATGAGAAATATTCTCACGACAATAAAAGTCGTCTTAGTAAAGAATACTTTAAAAAAATTACTGGACACGATTTGCATGTCAATAATAGATAACACCATAGGTGGCAAGTGTTCTAATTGTGGTGAATGTTGTACAGAATTTATTCCTTTAACAAAAGAAGAAGTAGATAAAATTAAAAAACATCTTAAGCACAATCCCGTAAAAATACAGAGACACCTAACTAAGGATAGTATAGGTGTCTTTTGTCCTTTCAGAAATAATATAAATAAGCGATGCACAATTCATGAAGTGCGTCCCCGTGTGTGCCGTCGCTTTATCTGTAACTTAAGTCCAAAAGTATTGGAGAAAAATAAAACTGAAGGAATACAGCGCGCACACTATAACGGCATTAAAAATTTCATTTCATTACATGCGCTGTTCTTTGAAGACTATGCTTGGGAACTGCAGTTCTATTACACACACTATAATTGCGAAAGCAAACAAGATTTAATTGATGTGCTTATTAAATTTAAACCTGTGCTGTGGCAAGAATTCATTAAAATTTTAAATAAGGAGGAACAATGAAAGATAAACTTTTAGGCTACCAAAAAGCAGTAGCCGAACTTATTGATTTATTAATTTATAGTTACGGAGAATCTCCGGAACACATTCGTAATACTTTAGCTCCGCATTTATCTGCGGAAGAATTAGACGAGTATGGTGATCTCGTCTGGGAGGAATTAGACGAGTATGATGATCTCGTCTGGGAAGAATAATGAATCACATTGAATTACTATACTATTTATTTTATAAGTACGATGACTATCAAGATATTAAAGATGAACTACGTTCACATGCGGAGGCTGGAAATATAACTGAAGAACAGTATGATGAGCTAATTGATGGATATGATTATTTCCTCAGTGAATATATTGAAAATGAGGATAGTATTCACTTTGAAGTTGTTAATCAACTCACTCCTGAAGTTAGGGAATACTTTAAAAAATTAACAGCACAGCATAATAATGATTTACCTATTTTATTAAAAAATATAGGGAAGTGGATCTATGAAGAGATACACAATACTGCTGTAAAATAATATGGAAAAACAAACAAATGGATTAGGCATCGCGAGCATGGTTACTGGAATTATTAGCGTATTTATATTCCCGTTAATACTTGGTGTTATATCAGCTCTATTAGGATTGGTAGGATTAAAGCATGAGAAGTACGGGACAGCAATTGCTGGTATAGTGCTAGGTATAATCGGGATAGCAGTCGCAATTTTTAAACTTGCGAACGGCATGCCGACACTTTAGGAGGAATTGTGGGAAGATATTATTGGGGAGACATTGAAGGTAAATTTTGGTTTGCAGTACAGCCATCAGATGCCGCTGATCAATTTGGATGCGAAGGCATCTATAATGAGGATGAAGGTACTCTTGAATATAATTTTAAGGAAGAACATGCACTGGCTGTACGTGAACGTTTACGTTATTTAAAGAAATCTTTAGGAGACTATATTGAAAAATTTGAAAACTTTTTTAAAGCGAACAGCGGATATAATGATGATATGTTAAAAGATCAAATAGATGCTAGAGCTAAATATATGTTACCATTGTATGCTGATTATTTACTTGGCTTGAAGATAAAGAAAGCCATAAAGAAATACGGGGAGTGTTATTTTGAAGCCGAATGTTAGCTGCCCTGTATGTGGTAAGCATAAAACAAAAATTTTAAAACAAACTGATACTAACAATACAGTTACAATACTTAGACAGTGTCGTAACTGTAAGAGTATCTTTGAAGAACAATTTAAATATGAGCAGACAAAACTGCTGGAGGTAAATGTATGAACTTTAAATTTATAATTATAAAAAATGATGATATCATCTACACAGGTGATCATCTAATTGAAGGAGCAATCTTACAGGGATTATCTTACACACTGGGTGATAGTATCACACTTGAAGAATATCTTGATCGCACTAACCTTGTAATGAACGGGTATTTAAAATCAGAGGGAGATTTCTCCCTCTTTGATTTTGTAGACTATGTGGCTTTAAACTACGATAAAATTAAAACATGGAGTATATATAACATACTCTCAGACTTCTTTGATAATTATCCGGAGGACGAAAACGATGGCGAATGATAGTAGTTTCTGGGGTGAACTCCGCGTCATTGGTCCTTGGGATGAAGAGGATTTAAATACACTTGAAGACATCATCACTTACATGGAAACATTTAGGTTTAATTTCTGGAGTGATAATTTTAATACGGCCTCACTTGCGATGGGTGACAGCATTCCACTTAGCGGCAATGGTCGTTGGAGTATTCAAACCAATATTGAAAACTTTCTTACTTGGGCACGAATGAAAGACACCGAACGCTTTAATGAAAACTTACAACACAGTCAAAGCGTCAGTGAATATAACCAACGCCTTGATGCACTTATAGAGAAGATGCGTCTTAATAAAGATATGTATATTGCTATCAGTGGTTTTGATATGGAAGGCGGTATGGACTTTGTCTATAGTTTTGATTCCGCAATCTATGTTAAAGATGATGGCACACATGGCTATGACTACGAAGAATTGGACTCAGGTAATTGCACCTTAATTGATTATGAACATGTGACTGATAGTGATGAATACTTAGAAGAAGCGGTCGGTACATTACGAAGTATATTTAATATGGATCCTAAGTATGATGCTAAAATTTATGAGATGATTAAACGCCACGATGAAATGTATGGCATATCTATCTGGGCACCTTGGTCTAATGACCTGGATGAATTTTTAGATAACATCCGAGGAGATGAAAATAAAAAACAATTTAAAACTGATATGGAAAAGCTATATCTAGAAAGTTTAAGAGCATGACCGTTGGTGAATTTCTTTTACATCTCAACACCACAAGTACCATTAAATTTTTAGTAAATGGTACGCATATTAATTTAAGAAAATTAAGATTAGAGTATGGTCAAAGTGTTATTCAAAGCATAAGCATTTCAAGTAAATTTGAATACTTTGATTTATTGGATATGATTACTAAAGGCGAAGGAGACTTCAATAATCTAATTATTAACTATGAAGTACCTCCAGAAACTTATCGAGCTAATACTTATATAGATTTTTTAATACTTTAATCGAGCTTGTGTTTGCTTCCAACGAACGTACTGCTGCCATTGTATATCTTTTACAAGGTAGTAGGGGTTCTTTGGAGGCTTACGAAGCTTACCATACTTGTTGTACCATTGACGATATACGTTCTCATAGTGGTTGTATCTTGCATTATTCGGCATACGATATTGGTAAGGCGTGTTATTACTTTCAAACATATAATCCGGAACTTTATATGTAAGTGAAAGAGCTTGTGAAAAGTGTACCCCACCCTCAGGGATGTTAGCTCCGGGTATACTACTCAGAGGCTCTTGAAGTGGAGGTATTATAAATGCCAACGCACGCGCCGCTTTACTTAATGCGCCAACTGTTGCTAGTTGTTTTACCGAAACCTCCAAATCTCTTGTATCAACTAGCGACTTAGCTGCACGGACGGTAGGACTCATACGTTGTTCTATCGTCCCACCGGCGCTGCTTAAAATACTTTGAATATCCATAACACTGTTACCTAAACGTAAACCTGTGTTACCTCCTATAGGAATCCAACCTTGTGCCATCATGTAATTTAAATATTGTTTACGGCGTTTTCGTTGCCACGGTGTTTCATCTTCACGATATGTATCGAACTGCCCATAGATACCCATCATGAGTTTATTAAGTATTCGCATGTATTCAGGGTTCTGCATCCGATCAATCCAGTTATCTATAGAACGGAGTGGGAATGAAATGTAAGGCATGTCTACGGTTAACATCATTTCATAATGACTACGGTGTCCATAGTTAAACCACTTACGTAATGATGTATTAACTGACTCTTCGAAACTCATACCAAACATCTTTCTATTTATTAAATAGTTCGCAATCCGTGACGTATTTTCAATCCAACTGTTCATTGCGTCGTAGTTCTTTTTCCAGTCTACAACATAACTAAATAGGTTACGTGCTTGACCGTCTGTAAATTCTGCGACTTCCTTTTTAACTTCTTCAATTGATTTAAAGTCTTTCGTAGTAATGTCTCGTAACTTTTGGCTATGAACTAATTGAAATAAGTGCTTATAATTTTCCTGTTTATAGAAATCTTGTTGTGCTTGTGTATTCATAAATGCACTTATTTCAAAGAGCATTGTTTGGAACTCATCAAGATTTCCTTTAAGATTATATTTTTCTTTAAGGCGGTTGATCATATTAATTCGTTTAGTAGGTGCGTTAGCGGACACTGCAAGATTATCCATAAGCATATAGTACTGTGCAAAGCTGATAGATCCGAAGAATCGTTGGAAATATGTTAATGCTGTTTCATTGTCTATTAATTCTTTGCGTGCGGCATAATCATCTTTGTTGTTTAATACGTGCTTCTTAAAACTTTTAATTTGTTTTTCTAGTTTGTCAATGTTCTTCATATAATATTCAAAACGATTACGGTCTTTATCTTTTAACTTATTTACTCCATCTCTAAAACTATTAGTTAAATTATTTAAAGTATCTAAGTTATCTTCTAATTTTATAATGTCGTCGTTATTTAAATAATGTTTATTGATTAACTGTGTTGTTTGTTCAACTATAGATTGTATTTGATATAGTGTACTACCCCGCTCTTCGTTAATATAATTGTAAATATTAAATATATCAGATGTCATACCGTGGTAACCGATGATATTCCATATTACTTCTTTGTCTTTCCATAGACCGTGGAGACCTTGTCGGTGATAGATATCTGACATCCATTGATTAACAGTATCCATCCAGTTCCGCATTAAGAACGCACCTGTAAATCTTAAAATATATTTTTGCGTAGCCTGTGCCCATATAATAAAATCAGTAACACGGCTGTGCGGTTTATAAAACATGTAACTAATATCTTGTGCGTCCATCACTTGATTTAATGTGCTGAATCCTATTAACTGTCCTGCACCTTCGTTCATTAAAAACTCATGGACAGTCTTTAAATCGTCCGGAGATTTTATTATAATCTCTTTCATGGATGGTGCAACGACTGAATCCAAATCTACATTATCTGCGATACGTTTATATTTTTTACCCTTGATTTCAAATTCACTTTTAGCATTTTTGATGAAATTCTTTGCACTTTCTTCGCTATCAAATGTACGCTCTTTACGGTTGTGGTTCTCTACCCAAGGTCCTTTGAATTTTTTCTCTTCGTAAGTCTTTTTAAAGATACCATACTTTGTTCTGTTTTCTTTACGGAGCATCGTCCATATACGTTTAGCTAATTTTTCGTTTTTGTCGGTGCGCATGACCCAAGTTATCCGATAGAACCTTTTATTTTCTTTATAGTGTTCATACATTAAATCATAATCATAACGTGTGTTACCTGTATCATCTTGGTATGCATAGTATTCCACGATTGTTTCAAATGGTTTTACTTTATTAGCAAGGCTCATAAGGTTGGAACTATAAATCCTATCGACATCATCTTGGCCAAACACATCTTGTTTCTGTTTACGCATGGCTGCTTCTTCAATGTCATCGACATCTTTAAAAATATCTTCACCAAAAGATTTATGAACGTCATCAATATTGGATCCGTCTTTAAGTGCGAGGAGATAAATACCTTTACCTATATTATCATTAAACAATGCTTTAACAATTGCTATTTCTTTTTCTTTTAAATCTTGTTCTTTAGCTGTGATTCTTGCTTCTAAGTGTTTAATAATTTCCGATTTACTATTAAGCTTTTGTAACTGTGCATCGTTTTTAATCTCTTGTAATAGTTTTTTATCTTCGTTTAAATCGTGCGTCTTTTTAGCTAGTTCTTCTAATTTACGTTTAACAAATATATCTATCTTATAAATTTCGTTTAAGTATTTATTGAAAGATTTTATATCATCCTTTATTTTAAATTTATTTTGAACTGCTCCGTGTGTTATTTCATATTTTATATCACTCATAGAGACTGAGTCTTTTATATTTTTTAAATCCTCTTTATATGTTTCAATAAGTTTACGCGTTTCTGCTACGTCTTGTAAAATATTGCGGAGTACTACATGTAGACTGTTTGTTTCGTTTTCTCTGTTTTTTAAGTCTACAAACGCGTCGACAAGATATTCAATTTGTTTACGTTTGACAGGGTTTTTAGATTCTTCATAAATTTTAACTTGAGATTTGATATTGTCTGTTAGTGCTCTAAACTTAGCCGAGCGTCCTCGTGACGCAGGTGTAAAGGTTGACTTCATTTCTTCAGACTCAAATACTTCAACGGCTACACCATCTTCAACAATGTGTCTACTATTTTCAGTTTCTAATATATTTAAGAAATAATTATAAACGACAGCCGCGTCACCTGATTTAATGTGATCAAACTCCGCCTCAAATCTTCTGCGTTCATTTGTATCAGCGGCTATTGCTGTGATGATTTCTTCAACAACACCTGATGTTTTTAATAATTCAGGGACACCGGGCAAGGAAGAACCGTCTGTAACTAAACTTTTATATATTCTATTCGCGTGTGTCAGTAAACCAAACTGTCTCATGTATAAAGCTTTTAAACGATACGCAGGAATGTTGTAAGCGTTGAGAATGTTTAAATGATTTACTAGTTTTCTTCTACTTGTTTCATCTTCCAGGATGGATTTAATTACGTTGAAAGGATCATCAACAGCGCGGAAGCTATTCATAAACTTTTGAAACGCTACTATAGTATCGGTGCGTTCTTTTATTAATCTTGATGGTGCACCCGGATCGCCTAACAACGTTAAACCTGAGATTGCATTACGGTTTTTTAAGTAATCTTCTTCTAACTTTTGTTTATCTGAATATGTTGCAGGCATTAGTGTTGAGGCCTTATCAATATTTTCTCGATCTTTTTCCTCTGTGCGTGGTGCTTTTATATCATACGTTGAGAACGGACGCGATTCAAAGAAGAGTGTATTAGAATTTCTAAAGTCACTGATGGATACATTAACAAAACCTTTTGTCATTTGTGATATAAGTTTGAGCGCGTCTTTCTCGTATTGTTCATAGAACTTCCCAGCATCCATATCTAACCCATAGTGTTTTGCAAGGCTTATCGCCTTCTGTGCGACGCTGTCTAACATATTATAAACCGCCCGGTCCATCATAATTTTTCCGTTGATCATACTTACTAAACGATCTTTGACATCATCTTCTCTTTCCTCATAGTCAAAGAACCATTTTGCATATTTATACATACGCCCGAAGAATATGCGTTTGAGTTGTACATGAACATAATCATTTTTGTTTTCTTTAAACTCAATATTTTCCTGTGTCCTTAAGTAGGCAATAAACTCGACAATATTTGGATCATCTTTGACTGGTAATTTATTTAAGATTGAAATTACTTTGTCTATATCTACAACCTTACCGTCGATTAAAGCTTTACGATAACTGAGTAACATATTTACATAGCTGTCGGTTGCTTTATTTTCTTTAACATAGTTGTAAATATACTTTGAAGTCCGTTCCGCAGTATCTTTATCTTGGTTATATTTACTCACCAAGATAGCGGCCATTTGTTTTGCTGTCCCATATATACCGCTATCTAAAATAGACGTAACTGAAACGAAACCATGCTCGTTACGGAACGGGTCGAAGTTACTACCGTACTTATCTGTATTAAGTACTTCATCGGTTACAGGTCTATTCATTATAGAGGTTAATTTCTTCAGACTTCCGAAACGATTGATTGCTGCCTTGGCTGTTGAGATACGCATCGCCGTCTTATTTGTAATCGTTCCTATGATTGCATTGTTAATAAAGCGTTGGTAAAAATCTAAATCGGTAATGTCTGAAATTTTCCCAGTCTCTTCTATCATTTTAATATCTGTTTGACTTGCATACTTCTTTGTAGGTATGTATATTTTGTCATCAACCTTCTTCTTAAATAAATCTTCACTTATGATATCTTTTAAAATTACCGGGATATTATTCAAGTCTTTAAATTCACCATATATGTTAAACAACGTGTCAAAAAAGAACATAAGTTGTATTTCATCTTCAAACAATTTATAAAATTCTTCAACAACAGCATCATTTTTATAGTGGTGTACTTCAAATTTACGAAGCTCTCCTGCAGTTATACTGGTGGTGCGTGTGTGTAATACTTCGCCATCTTCCATCGCTTCCGGGACAATGTTATAACCATTAGTTGCGTATCGTATTATACTGTTTAAGTAAACACTCTTGTGGAGACTATCTAAATCTGTAGGGGTTTTGTATAGACTTTTAATATTTTTAACTAAAGTTGCTGCTTTTTGTTTATCATTTATAAACGTTAACCAGTATAGTTCATGCCACATATAACGTTTAAAAAATCCGGGACGTATGTTAACATTGTTATGGTTTTTATCTTGTTCTATGTATGTCTTCTTCCCGGTATTTTGATAACCGAAATTAAAGATACTATAAGTTTTATCTACTAATTCATCAGGATCTTTTAAATCCTCCTTATAAACCTTTTCAAGGTATCCTTTATCGTAGTAACTTAGGTTGCCGGCGTAGAGTCCTCCACGTAAGATATTAGCATTTTCGTTAAATTCTTCTTCTGTGAGTTCTCTACCGAATTTTTGTTTAAGTCTTTCGTATTCTACACTATTAGTAGGTGCTAGAGCTTCTAGCTGTTCTTTACTTAGAGCAACGAGTCCGGCAGTATCCCCGTCGTTATCCGCACCCATCATTCCGTACATATACGCGTTAGCTTCAAAAGCTTCGTGATCAGTAAAGCCAGTCACCTTGACTACAGGTGTACTGTTATAGTTTTGTAGAGGAACACGAATAGCTAACATGTAACCAACATACCTACGATCTGTGTGACGGAATACTATAGTATCCCCAGGTGTAATTATGTTTCCTTCACTATCTTTTTTATCATTAACATAGTAGAGGTTATCACTCTTTTCTGCATTGATAATCCCGTTGTAGTGTAAGTGTGCGCGGAAACGTTTGATCATTTGTTTTAGTTTAACCTCTGCGGCCTTACGTTTTTCAGCGTCACTAGAGTTTATATCCGCTACATTGAATTTTACGGATTTAATTATTCCTTTTTCTTTGTTGTATGTGACGTCATCACCAGCTTCACCTTGCAACCAAAAATGTCCATTACCAAATTTGTAATCTTGAATAACCTTATTCCAGTCAGTTACTTTTTCTTTCTGTAACCATCCACCCTTATGAACATTTTTATTATACATCCATGTTTCTTGGTTGACTTTCACTTCGCCTATGAAGATGTCAATGTTAGCTTGGAACTGTAGGCGTGCGCCTTCACGCCGTTTAAACTCAGTCATATATGCAGAACCATTAGTGCCCTCTAAAGATCTCAAGGCTTCATTAGCCGCACGCGTTCTAATTGTTTTATAACGTTCACGGAAGTAATTTGCGTCACTTATAGATTTATCTTTTAAAGATTCTTCATCGTTTAACACTAAAAGATAATCTATAATATATTTTAAAAACTTGTCTTGAACTTTGGTAGCCTCTTTAATTGCTTTAACACTTGCATCAATATTAATTAAACCTGTAGAGGCGTCTTTAATAATGTGTGGAGAATCAACTATTAATGATTCGATTCCACGGTTAACTATTTGTGAATGCATAGCATAGATAGATTCGTCTTTATCGAAAGCTCCGCGGAAATTAACACCACCGCCTTTTGCTTCTGTAAATATCATGGATGAATAACTAGTTGTGACACCACTCCGGACGGCTCCAGATTCAGAAGTCTTTGAGTAGGTTACACCTCCGATAAGTTCATCTTCCCCAACAGATGCGGTTTTAGATGCAGCACGATCTGAGTCTAATGAGATGTATAATTCACCGCGTACGATTTGGAGATTCTTTAATTTTAAATTAACTAATTCTTCAGTGTTTAAATTTGTTTTCTTTCTGTAGGTGTAGGTTTCATCTTTATTAAGGGTATCTATTAAAAGATCTAACCACTTAGGAAAGAAGTCCTGTTGAATATCTTTAGGTATTGCGGGGATACCTTTTTTAGAATCAAAGTCCGAGCTTTCTAAAGCACGTGTTCCAAAAATATCATTAAATATTTTATAGTAGTCGTGTTTGGAGTCTAGAACTAGTTTACCTTTACGGAGAGTGATGATACCTTTATTTATATACTCATCAATTTTATTTTGATGTTTTTTAATTTCATCATATTTATTTTGTGTTAAAGTACCACTAAAAGTTTTACCATCACTGAGTAAGTAATCACGTAAAAGGTTGCTCATCATTTCAAGAAGTGCACCACCTGAGTTACGACTAATTAGTGACGCGTGTTGTGTGAGGATACTAACTCCGAATTTTTTACGTAATCCTTTTTTTAGTTTAACAGCACCTTTAAAACCATATAGTTGTCCCATCCAAGTCTTATCCGCTTCATTATATCCGATAGCCTGTGCGTCGTCGTAATCCATTAAGAGTTCATCTTCAAACGCTTCGGGAAGATTAATGTATCCAGCCTTTAAGTTAACACCTTGTGGTTTATATACACCGTGTTCATACTTCCATTCGTTTTCTTTACTAACGGCGTTTGGAGTGAACATATTAATTTGTTCGCCTTTTTCATCTTTGTATGATAACAGTTCAGTGAGCACTTGTTTACGTTGTACGTCTTCTGTATTATCAATTAAAGTTTGTATATATTTTTGTATATTAAAATTCACGCCGTCTACGTCGTTTAACCCTAATGTATATAGTTCATTGAGAATTTTTAGAGCTGAGTAGTTTGTATAGATTAACCTCTGTGAAAGCATTAGGCGCAGTAGTGCCGTGTTTTGCATGTACAGTGGGTCCATTGTAATTTTATTGGTTAATGACTCCGTACGTAGAATACTATTCTCAGACACGCGTGTGTTATCAATACCGCCATTTATCTCTAAACCTAAATCCGTTTGTAATACATGATAGGAGTCACCGAACTTATCAGATACACCGTTGAAGATCATGCCAGGAACGAGGTTTTTATACTTCTTTAATTCTAGTAAGTGCATGTTCCGAATGAACGCAACCTCATCAATAAACTCTGTTGTATTTTTACGGACGTCGATGTTATTTAGTAAGTTGTGCATTCGGTGTTTGATAGCTTTAGTTATGTCCTCATATACAAAAGCATCATAGGTCATCGCCTTAGTACTTATTGTTCCACTAACAGCGTTATTAATAATGTCGGAGGTAATATTCTCGTACGCAGTAGTAAATAACGGTGCAGCTTTTTCAGACTTTATAAAATTTTCCAGACGTTTGAGTGCTTCGTAGCTTGTGTCTTTACCATCGTAGGTTGTAATATTACTCTGCCCGATGTTTTTGACGTAACCCGGTTCGTCTTTATTTTTATAGTAGAAACTTTCTTTCATTATTTTAAAGAACTCGGAGAGTTTCACAGTTCTAGCTTTTGTTTCCATTGTATGTTCTTGACCGAGTGTAGTGTAGTTATAGTCTATGTGCACCATAATAGACCCTGTATTGAGATTTATGATGACATAGTGCATTGAGTCTGTTTTGCTATCGTGACTCATGAACTTTAACATATGTCCTTGTTCTCCTCCGTTCGGATCTAAAGTGTTTAGCTCATCGGAGAATATCTTCTGGTCGTTAAGGCGCCGTTGAATTTTGTTTTCGTCACGTAGAATATTAGCAAATACAGGGGTGTATAGTCCCGCCATATCTTCTCGTTGTTTAGGTGAAAAGAATTGGTCAGCGTCTTCAGGATTAATTAACTCTTGAGCTTTTTGGATTATTCCCTCTTGTGTTAGTTTATTTATACTGACTCCTTTGTTGCCATAGATAGATTCAATGTAGGCAGCTTGTTCATAATACTTCTCAAGTTCTTCTGTAACTTTTAAATCAGCTAACAGGTTATCAACTTCCACCGCAACCATAACATCCGTCATATTATTTAAACCTTTTTTAAATTTAAGTTTATCGATGTGGCGTTTGGTTGTGTCTATTTTTAGTAACTCGGCATCAACAGCACTCTTGGTGACATCAACAATTTCATCATGCACAATCAAGTTATTATCGTCTGACTCTAAAATCTTTAATTCACGATATATTAAATTTTCAGGGTTTAACATCCTTACAAGTTGTTTAAAGGCGGCGTTCTCTAGTTTTTCAGGTGTGATAAGTTTAGTAACTTCTTTATTTAAGTTGTTAAGTAACTCTCTAATTTCTTTTACCTTGTCCCACATGTAGAAGTTATCAGTAGTATCTGTCTTTAGTTTTTGGATAAGGGTGTATAAGTCCCCTGTAGGTACGAAGAAAGAATTATCTCTTATAAGATTATATAAAACTTCAAGATTATGTATTGTGTTACGTGCGTAGGAACCTAAGATATTTTTATAAACTAATTCTTCCTTAAGTTCTACAGGTAAACCTTTAGCAGTTCCTAACGAATCTTTAAATTTATTTAATTTGTTTTCTCTATCCTTTAATTTTTTTATGTACGCAGCTGCATCTGTAGCACTTTTTATGTTTATAATATCCATGTAGAAAGGTTCTTGTATTTCAGGCACTTCCTCCATGCTTCTTCCCTCGAGCAGCATTAAAAAGTTTTGTATATTATTTAAGGCCTTTCTTAGGTTCTCCTTCTTATCCGCAATACGTGTAGCAATTACTAAAGATTCATGGTCACGCGTGGTAAAACCATAAGCCTCATTAATAGATTTCTCAGCGTTTTTTCTAACATTCATTCGCGCGTAGTATCCGCGGTGTCTTGTATTCTTTTCCAGGCGTTGACTGAGCACTCTGATACTATCTAATAAGGTTTGTCGGTTTACTTTACTACTGTTCAGTGTGTTTTGAATATTTGCGATGTCCTTCTCCAGTGCGAGTATGGAGGCTTCTTGGTCCAATATACGCTGAGTGTAGAAGTCATTTATTTTAACTGTATTATCTTCCGTCTCTTCAAAGTATTTTAAATGTTCCCGCATGGTTTTTAGTTGGGAGTTATATGTATTAGCGATATCTCTGAGGACGTGGATGATTTCTTTATCATCATCTTCTTCGACTTTGTTTAGTCCAAAGTGTTTAAGAATTTTTAACTTGTTTGATAGGTCTGTGTTTTTTAACTTGTATTTTTTACCGTCGCGTAGCAGTTTGTTGTAGTCATCCCTGATGGTATCAACAAGACTTTCAACAAAATCTTTTATCTCGGTGTAGGATACTTCACGTAAAACAAAAGAACTACCTTGCATGAACTCATCGACTAGCGCGTCCATTGCATTACCTTTTTTATTGTATATAACTATGTCGACTATCTGTTCCGCAATTTTTGATACTAATGATTCTTTACCGGTTAAAAGATCGTTCATTATTTTACGGTCCTTAAGGGCACCGCGTGCTTCTAAGGCATCATTATAATTCTTTAAATAAATCGCTACGGTGATAGCATCATAAAATTTATTGATTAGATTTATGTCGTTTTTGGTAAGATCCCGTCCAGATTTTTTGATACCATCTAGGATGTTTTTAAGCTCCTGTTTATATTTGTTAATAACTGCGGACTGATATTCATTTTCAGAGTAGTCAGGGTTTGCCTCAAGTATATCACTCTTGAAATCTTCGAATGTCTTATCCTTAACGAGGCGGTGATAGAAGTTAGGTATTAAGTGTTCAGCGTAGTTCTTCATATATTTGTGGAAGTTAGGGAAGTCGAAGTTGTATCCGCCATGTGCAACAATCTTAACGAAAGGATCTTTAAGGATGGTTAAAAGATTCATGATGTCATCAGGACTTGTAGTATGTTCCCGCATCTTTTTAACGATTAGATCGGTACGCGCGTCTATTACATTAACATCAGGGATTATGTCTTTGTACATATCACGTTGTTGTTGGTAGAACTTCTCGAGTTGTCGTCCGCGTACTTCCTTTTTAACCATCTTTTTACCCGGTTCTTTAAAGGGAACTTTCTCTACGTCAAAGAAGGCGCTGTTGTTAAAGTACGTAGTGTACGGATGAATCTTAGTCTTGCCATTTTTAACTTCAACACGTATCGTGGTGATACGATATGGTACAGAGTTTCCATAGATATCTTCAAGCGTTTCCATATCCATTACAATGTAAGCATCTTCTCGGGTTATGCCATGCTTATCTGTTTGCGCCTGATAGTTAAAGAAAGTTATAAGTGCGTCTACGATATCATTATGCAGTAAATCATCTCCTTCTATAAGGTTATGACCTTTGATATAATCTTCCAAATCTTTCTTAGCGGTTGGACTATCCGAGAATAGGGGGGCCGCTTTAGTAATAATCTCGTCAACTAATTTTTTATTTTCTTCGTAACGTTTACGTTTGATATCCGCTAATTTATTTTTATCGTGTATCTTTGTAAGATCTACGTTCAAAGATTTATCTTCGTATCTGCGTTTATACAGGTTACGGTACATCTCTATGTTAGAGTTACTGTAGGGAATTTCTTTAAAGTTAGATTTTTTAATACGGTCGAAATCTTCGGCAGCGGTTGCTTGTTTATTCTTAATTATTTCAAGTGCAGCTTCCTCAGCTTCTATGTCCGCCTCTAATTTTTCAATGGTCTTCAAGGTCTTTAAAGATTTGTTACTATCATCGATTATCTTTTCATAGAACTTAATCTCATCAAATAATTTTTTATACTCTTGTTGCTTAATGATAACGTTATCGTTTTCTATATCTTTCGTGAATAAGTATTTTAAAGCCTCTGCTAAGTTATCCTTAACTTTGATTCCCTTAGTTTCTAAAGCATATTCAATGGCATCAGACAGCGAAACAAATTCGCGTTTGTTATCTAACATATCACGTTCATCTTTAAGTGCATCACGCTCTGCGATTAAAGTTTCTACAAACTCTAAAGTCTTTGTCGATGCATCCACACGGTGTCTTAAATACTCTTTGTATGCGTGTGCTAAACCTTTGTCTACAATACGTGTGAAAGAATCTTTTACATCAATTCTACGTTGTTCTTTGTCATAGATTTGTTGCGTGAAATCACTCTGTGCTTTCGCGACAAGCGTGCGTAAGTCTTTAATATCACTAATGTCGATATTATTTAAGTGTGTCTTATAAAGATGACGTAGTGCAGTGAGAGCTTTCGCTTCATCTTTGACGGTTTTTAAGTACTTCGTCAGCTGTGTTTTAGAACCACGTAAAAGACCTGGAAGGTGTTGTATGAAGTTCTCTTCCTCTTCGTTTCTTTTTATATAAACGTTGGACGGAGTGATACCAGAAGAATCCTTTTCAGTGTAGTTTAAGGCACTGATAAACTTTTCAACCTGTGTACCCTGTGTGGTAGCGGCGTTATAACTAGCCATAAGTTTACGCGCTTTAGCACTATCACCGTTCTTGTATATGATACTTGTATATATTTCTTTCATGATGTCAGCCGCGGTAGCATCTGTTAAAAGCACGAGGATATCCTCAGGTACTAACTTTTCATATTGTATATAATTTTTAAAGTTGTCATTTAGTTTTCTGTGTTTAGCTTGAAGAAGTCTTAATAAAGAATCCTCAGTGCCAAACCCGTCGAGATAGCCTTTTATAAAATTTTCAATAACGCGGTTTTTTGTTTCAATATCATGGTCAATTGCTTTTATACGTTTAGCTGCAGCAGTCATTGTTAGTAAGTGATTATTATCAAACCCGGCCGGATCTTTTAAACTGTCCTTCGTGATATTATTGAAATCTTTTATGAATGATTTAAAGAAGTTTTCAACTATTTTTTGTTTAAGTTCATAACTATCACCATCCGGACTGCGGTGGAGTGCATCAATACTGTTCTTTAATTTTTTCTCAGCCTTATTAATCGCATAATCATATTCGTCCAGCTTTAAAAATAGTTCGTGCTCTTTGGAATTTTTTGAAGTGCCATACACTTTATCACCGTACTTATGTTTTTCCTGGTAGAACGCCGTTTCTAATGCGCGCATATCCGCAACTTCTTTAGCAATTGTATTGTACATGTGTGTGACCACTTCTCTGTCTGTGCCCTTTTTACGAAAACCTAAGCGGCTTGGATACATCTCTAAAAGTTCACTGGGATCAACACCATCGAGATAATCTCTATAGAATGCATAACGTTCAGAGTTAAAGAAGTCTCTAAACACAATATAACGTGCTCTACGTTCTTTAAAGATTTTAAGATACTCTTTGTTACGTCCTTTAAGTAATTCATTTATCTTTAGATTATAGTCATTCACTATTTTAGTTGTAGATCGTTTTAGTTCATCTATGAAATTCTTTTTAAGGGACGGGATAAGATTGTATATCATGTTAAGCGTATCACGCTTTGTTTTAACACTATCCTTCTTTATATCCTCTACTTCGGTGTATAGATCGGCAATTGCATTTTGGGCATCTTTGATATTGTTTTCAATCTGTTGAATATCCAACGGGTTCTTCATTGCAGTTGCTTTGGCTTTGGCTAATTCACCTTCAAGTTTCTTAATGTACTCTACCTTATGCTGTATGACTGTAGAAAGTCGACCGACTTCTTCAAGATTGAAAGAGTTAGCACCGTTTAAAAATTTACTGTCGAAGAGACCGCGGTCTGCAGTATCATAAAGATTATTGAAATCTAATTTAAAAACGTTTGACGCTTGTGAACGCAGAAGTAATATTGACGCTAATAAATTACGGTGTTCATCTTCAATTACGATATTACTTTCGTTAAGTTTCTTTTCAATATCTTCAACAGTTTTATAACTATTTAAAACGTTTACGAACTTATTGAAGGAACGTTTGTTGATTCTTATTTTAGCTTCATCATATTTTAATATGTCTTTAGCGGCGCTTTCTAACGCCTTTTTATAAAGATCTTTATTCTTAAAGGTGTTGTCATCGTAGTGGTGAAATAATATAAAGCCTTTAATAGCTTGAAGTTCTTTATCTGTAATACGTTGCATGAACTCATCGCGCTCACGGAAGAAGTCTAGTATTTTACGATTAGAATCATTCTCAGCGTTTGTCATATCATTAAATTCTTTTTCAGGTAACTTAAGTCTTAACTCTTCAATGTAAGTAATATATGCTTGTTGATACATGTATACTTTTTCCATACCTGTTAAGAGTGTCATAAGCGCTTCCGCAATCCAGCGCATGCGAATGTAATCTTTGCCGAAGTTTGGGACAATCGCAGTAAACATGTTAGTAAACTCCGTACGAAGCTGGCTGTAGATACTATTAGGATCTTTCATGTTAGCATAATCTAAAGTCTTAGAGGACGCCTCGTTTATGAAGTCATGGTTCATAGCATGTAGAGCTTGTTTAAGTTCATAGGACTCTATTGCAAATGGCGTATGTGTATTGTAAATACGATCAACGAATAGATATTTATAGAGTTTACCGCCCATAGAGTTAAAGATATTCTGTGCGTTATTTTCGATAGTTGTTAAATATGTACGACCTGTTAGTGTATAAAGAGACGGTGTCGGCGCGTCTTCCATAATTACAGATAAGTATTTTTCATTACGTGTTTCTACATCACTCAATGCTTTCTTTAAGTTTATGGTACTATTTTTAATTTCTTTAAATATATTCGTACCGAAGACGTCTGTCTTATTAGATATTCCGAAGATGCCTAGATCGTGTCCTAGTTTCATATATTCAATTGCTTCCGCTTTTGTTTTAGCTTCACTAATTAACCAAGCTTCATTAAAGCTCCACTTATACCCACTATCAAATACCTGTTCATTTATATACTTCATTTTTAAAGCGTTAGTTATCTGCACGAATGCGTACATGTAAGAAATATCTTTAACCGACTTCGCATACATCGTTGTAAAGTGTAGCATGTTACTCGCCGCAAGTAGTTTCTCTTGTTCAACTGTGTCGTAAACACCTAAGGCATTGAACAGCTCTTTATAATTTTCTTCATTAGAAAATATTTTATCTCTAAAGAATTTAAAGAACTCAGGATCTTTATCAAATAGTTTTAAAGAGACGCTGCTGTATAGTGCAGTATTCCCCTCGAAATCTTCTTTGTCTTTGTTCATTTTTATAAACTCTTTTACGAGCATAAACATCCTGGATTTTTCTTCATGGAAATTTTCCGGAAGTTTAGGATCATCATCACTGTATATAATGTATCCTTCTTTTTTCAACTCGTCCGCATTCCGCTCAATGGGAACAGTCTCATCAGGGTTTAGATATATTTTACTGCGGTCATAGTAGTGTGCATACGCTGCACGTAAGTACGGGAGTAGAGCTTTGTCAAAGTTGAGTTCGATGAATTTATATACATCGTTAGCAAAGAAGTTAGGAGTAGGCGTAACAGGATCACCGGTCTTAGAAGCATTCTGATAAAGTTTAGATAAGATAACGTCTTGGACTTTATTGAAGGAAACCTCTGCTGTTTTTAATAAGTCTTCTTTAGATTGATTAAGGGTTATTTTCTTAATTAACTTTTCATCACTTTCAAGCCCTAGTGGTGCATTGATAAGCGCATTTAAAATAGCGGTAGTTGCTGTACCAAAGGTATCTCCGTCGGGACTGTAGATTGTACCAGAGATGGCGTACACATCAAAAGCGGCCTTACTGTTTTTAAAGCGTTCATTCATATCCTTATGTAAGATATTGATTAATTCAATCTCACGTATTAGATCTTCATCGGAATTAATACCGTGTTTTTCAAGTAACTTTTGTGAAGTATCTTTATCTTTATCTTTTGTAAACCATGCATGTCTTAGTTTCTTTATTACTTTATCCTTATAGTCTTTGCGAATGTACTTAGTATTTCGATAAGAGGATTCACGCATTTCTTGAGAAGTGAAATTAATTAAATCTTTTATTAAGAAGTCCTTCATCTGTTCAGGTGTTAGGGAATCTTTTAATTCTTTATACGCTTCAAACATTCCTGAGGAACTGACAAAGAGTTTATACACTAAAGGATCCGCAAGCATTTTTGCAGTATCCATCGAGTAACCGTCCTTAGTAACAGTATTCATAATCGACATCATTACCGCTTGTGAAAATTCACTCTCGTCCGTTTCTAATAGTTCACCACCATACGCAGCATCTAAAAATTGTTTATATAGTTCGACGTATTGTATGAGTTTAGGATTGTTAAGAACATGTTCAAAGATATTTACGATGACATCACCATATTTTTCTTTAAGTGCCTTCAACTCAGTCGGTTGTATATCTACCGCAGTGACGTAATCTCCATAAATCTTGGATGTAAGTATTTCATCCCTTGTCTTTTTACTCTTATCATAATTATCTTTAAGTTCTTTAAAGCCTTCGAAGTTAAATAATTTGTTGTTGAATTTAGAGACGGCCGCATTACGGATTGCTGTATCCTCTTTCCACTTAGCGCGCACAGTATTAAATGTTTTAAATATTTTGGATCGGTTGTACTCTTTCCCATTCTTTAACATCTGGCCTCGCAGTGCTTTTATTGTATCTATGAAAGACATCCGTTCCGAATGTCCGTTAGTTCCGTAGTCTAACCACGATTGGTATACACCATTGTATGCAGCCTTAAGTAGACCTTCTGAGACTTCCCAGCGCTCCCGTATTTCTCCGCTTCGTGTCTCAACAATTATTTTAGATTTGTAGATATCTAATGCGTGTTTCAAAGTAACACGGTGGTGTTGGTTGAAACGTTTTCCCATAACAATGAACGCGCGGGATAAATTATCTTCCAGGTCTGTTAACATATTCACAAACTCTTTCGGGATTATGCTTTGTGGTTTTACATCAAAATCTAAGTGCGCATAGTTAGTTGCAGTATATTTGAGTGCATCAACAATTTTAGTCAAGAGTTGTCTATCTTTATACTTTCCTTTCGAGTATTCAATTAACTCTTGTTGGATCTGTGGATCGTTCTTAAGTGCATTTATTACGTCATTTTCAGTGACGTCCGTCCTTATTAAGGATTTTCTAAATAACTTCACAAGGAATGTATATGCGTTTAAATCGGTTATATTATCGGATACATGCTTTAAAAAATCTTTGTATGCGTAGAGCTTTTCTGTTTTGTTTACGATGTTTTTAAATGCTTCAGTCTTATGGAATGGTAGGCGTTCTTCATAGGTCGTATGCACAAGCGGGTTGTTAAGATAGATGTGCATGTACTCGCCAAGCTTCTTCAAACTTACACCACTATTGAGTATGTTGCGAGCGTCGTCTATAAAGACGGTGGACAGTACTTTACTACCTTGTATGTTGATGATGTTTTTTATTTCGCCAACAATGTTGCCGTCACCATCTCTAGTGGTTTCATACTTTGCTTCAATCTCGTAATTGTTAATGCGGCCCTTTTCGGTTTTATACGTAAGTGCTCGATTAATGAAATACATGTTATCATCGTCAACAATGTACACTTTACTAAGTCCTGTGTTATACGTCTTGTTTAAATATTCCCTAATAGCGTCGGCGAGATGGTAATAATTCTCAGGCTTGTTTACCTTAATGATTACACCGTAAGCAGATGTTTTAAGAACTTTGAAACCTTTATCTTTAACTAATGCGTTATCATCATTTTCAATAAAATTGATAATGATATCTTCTTTATCGTTAGCATCTTTTAACATTATAAGCTCACCCATGTTAATACTTTCTTGGTGGTATCCTTTATTAGTTAATGTCGCTTTGTCTTTTTGTACGATGTAGTACTTACCGGTTTTAGTATCTAAAGCGGTTGCATATTCAAATGCATCGGTATCTTTATCATTTTTAAAGATGTCAATGATATCTTCATCGGATTGTTTTAAGATATATTTTATCAGTTCAGTTTGATCTAGGTCACGAACATCCTTATTAAATATTTTCCCATATATGCGGCGTGCATTTTTAATGGCACGGTCGAGAGTGTGGATTTCCACAACGTCCTTTTCATCCTTGTCCGCCTTATTGTTTAACATGTTGCGCCGCTTTACACGCTCATTAATGTATTTAGTTTTACTAGCGGTTCCGGAACCAACAACCACATCTTTAAAGAAAATATTTTTTAATATTAACATCTTCTGATCATCAGTTAACTCCTTAGAGTGGATGATAGATAACAGAACTTTATGTACATTCGACACGTCTTCATTATATTCTTTACCATTAATAGTGACTACGGGGTTCTTGTATATATCTTTGATAATGTTCTGCGTATGTTCATTGTGTAATGCCTCAAACAATTTTTCATCTTTGAAAGCGTCCTTTATTTTTAAGTTATCAAAGGTGTGGATGTAATCGGAATTGGAAACAAGTTTATATTCAGCCTCCGTTCCACCGTGTTGCATAAAGATCTCTTTAGATATCTTGGGTTCTTTATATCCTGTTAAATAACTGTACACGGTGGTGTACTCCCGGTACTGGGCCCGCATTAAAGATGACTGTGTAGCGTAGACCTCTTCACTTTTTCCCTCGTCCTTTAAATAGTTCTTTAGACGTGTATCTAACCCAAGTAATTCACTCTGTGTAAGCTGTTTATACGTGGAAAGTAAAGTTAGGAAGTCCATAGATTTTCCGTCCGCCATTACAAATAGGAATGTATTGGATTCATTATCATATTTAATTTGTACTAACTTACTGAAGTCTATACGCGGCTTACCTTTTTCACCCGAGTGTATATAATCAGCTGCGCGGAACGCCTCACGGAAAAGTGCAGTTTTAAACATGCGTAATATTTTATTCTTTTCACGCTCATTGTAATTATCGGGAAGACTTTCTAATAGTTTAATATCGTCTCTAACTTTATCGAAGTCTTCATGGCCTATGAAGGAGTGTATAACATGATCTTGCGACACACGTTGAAAGTTTTTAACAGAACTCATTATCATTTTATTTTCATAAGTTCTAAGAACTTCTAGAGCATCTTCAATATCACGCTGTGTCTTATTAAAGTAACCTTTATTAAGTTCCTTGTAAACATTCTTAGTGGTGTGGTTGTATACTAAGTCTATGAAATTATTTATGAAGTGTTTATCTTTAGGATCTTGAATTGTATCGAAGATGTCTTTTGTTGTGAGCCGTTCTTTAATAGCTTCTCGTGCTTTTGTAACACCATCGACCTCGTTTAAAAGTGTTAAATCAATTCCTAAAATTGTTAACAGACGAGTGTCTTCCATCTTATTAAGCACGCGGTCGATCTGTATATCTGCAGTAGTTTGGTAGGCTTTCAGAAGTGCGTGTTGTTTTCTGCTAACATCTTGTTTATCATGCTCTTTAAGATCAAAAGATATTTTAACGTATTTACCTTTAGAATAAGCTTCTACAAGTCGTGTTATATTTACCTTTTTGTTTTTATTGTAGAATTCATCTCCCACTCTTACACCGTCTAAAGACATGATGTATTCAAAGAATCTACGCACATAGAAGCGATGAGACTGTGAGGACATGTTCTTATTATTTAGAAATGTAAAAAGATTCATAGGTGTTTTAGTATAGCTGTCATAAACATTCTTAACTCCGATGTCCATTGTGATACGCTCTAAACCAAGGTGTACATCCTTACCAGGATTAAAAAGACGCGCTAAAAAACTATATTTATTTTTGTATTTTTTATGAGTCTCTGCTCTAACAAATGTAGGAGTCATCACCATGTCCGGGGGAATGTCTAAATCTTTTTCTGCGTTATCCATCTCTTCTTTCATCTGTTCTTGGAACGTCAATGCACGTTTAACACGTTCGTTCCGTTCTTCGAGTGTCTCCTTAGGTTGCTTAGGATAGAGTTCATCATAAATTTTCTCACGTAACTCAACAGTTACTTCAGTGTCGTCATCGATATTTAATTTAACTTTTTGATTTGGTGTAAGCTTCGCAAGATCTTCAGTGTACTCCTCTTTAGTATAATTATCAACGGCGCGGGTATGTTTCATCGCTTTCTTTAAAGGCGTTTCTTCTGCATCTTCAATGTTTTCTTTCCGTTTAGATACATATTCTTTTGCGCCTTCTGCAACTTCGTCGACAATATCTTTAAATGTTTGCTTAGCTACAATCGCATCAAGCATTTGAGAGGCGGTGTATTTACTTTTACGCATGGCCGCTATCTCTGCTTTGGATAGACCACTAATAAATAAACTATCTACATATTCAGGTGTAAGATAAAAAGACGTACGTCCCTTATAGTTTGCACTGTAGGGGCTATAGTAAGACTCTAAAAATTTATACGCATAAGTGTACTTTAATTTTTTAATGAATGTATTCTTATTTACATACAGGTTGTTTAAAAGTATTTTATCAGCGTCCGTTATTTCATCCGGTTTCTTGTTTTCAATTGCTTCCAGTCTACGCGTTATTGCGTCATCAATCTTACTGAAGTTGTCCATGAATAGTTTAATGGCGGCGCGTTCCATACTACTCTCAGGCATGCTGAGTACACGTGAAACTATATATGCCTGTAATTGTGCCTGTGTCATATCTGAAAGGGCGATGTATTCATCTTTAGATTTATTGTGCACTACATGGTTATCCACCACTTTAATAATTTCTTGTGTTATCTCTTTCAAATTATTGACAAAGGTTAAAGACGCTACAGGGTCTAGATGCATGTTCGTTATAATATTCTGTACAATTTTTATTTTCTCTGCAGGATCTTTAATTTTTTTCCACGCTTCGCGGTCTAACATCTTAGGAATGATGTGCACTAAATCACTATAGAGTGAGACACCAGTAGTAGGTAAGAGTGTTGCAAGTTTTCCTGCTACCTCTTGTTCAAGTGTAGACTCAATGGCGATATCAATGTATGTCATTTCTTTGAGGTGACTTTCTTTAATATCTTTCAAAGATGTTACCTTAGATAATAAAGTTTTATTTCCACGTTTATCTTCTTTATACACGTAAAGAATTCCGCCGTTGTTTAAAATTATCTCTTCTAAACCGGTCAGTTTATGATCTTCTAAATACTTTTCAAACGCAGCCTTGTCTAGCCGTCTTGTTCCCGGTACGGCTACACCAGGTCCACCTTTAGCCTCTGCTTCAATATAATTGTTTATTAAAGTGTGTGACCGTTTAATAGTTGTGGACATGTTTTTAACTTTAACATTAGAGCGTTCAATATTACGTTTAATATTTTTATCATTAAGGATCTCAGAAAATGCTATAAGCTCATCGTCGCTATACTTTTCTTTATAGAGACTATTATAAAGTTCTACACCAATTTCAATATTATATTTAATAACCGCTTGGTAGTATGCCGTTCTCGCTTTAATTGCATCTGCACTCCGGTCATTTTCATCTAGATTTTTTACAGCTGTGTGTAAATTATCAACCTCTATTTTTAAATCGGCGGCTGATCTTCCTGAGCTCTTATACATGAACGGCGTTCCATTAAATAAGGCATTATAGACCGCTAGTTTAATCCGATCACCCATGGACATGTTCCGTAAGGCTTCTGACTTGTAATGTTCAATGTCGTTTAGTTTGCGCTCTATAGCTTCGTTATACGTAATCATGTCAGGCGGAGTCATAAAGTCGGTGATACGTTCCATAAACGTACGCGCTTGTATAAATCCTGCGAGCGTATTATTGAAGACGTGTGTCAGTGAATCAGACACAACTAAAAGTTCAGCGGTGTACTGGTTAATAGCCTCCATAATTTGACTGACGTTGGTAGCATTAACATACGCATAATAGAGTTCTTCGATTTTGAGGTAGCGATCCACATCCGTTGTATCTTCTTTATTCTTCTCTTGTAATATATGTGCTCTAAGTTGTTTACCATAAAGACGTTTACCATTTACAGTTTCAAACTTTTCCATGAACGCTTCGTGTTCTTCTATAGTGCCTGCGTTCATTTCAATACGATCGCTTCCTTCGCCGATGACGAAGTTATTATATACAATATTATCATCTTGTTCTTTTTTAGCTTTTTGTTCATC
>Ga0116183_1000796_pt1 | contig 36615 bp, 19 predicted proteins | sample AD_UKC078_MetaG_FD_89753 | JGI IMG/M metagenome (GOLD analysis project Ga0116183, IMG submission 89753) | Active sludge microbial communities of municipal wastewater-treating anaerobic digesters from USA - AD_UKC078_MetaG | ecosystem: Engineered > Bioreactor > Anaerobic > Digestate | place: USA...
CCCCGCCCCGTCCGTTGCGCGGCGGCCCGACCCTCCCGGACTGTGCGTTGTCCTTTTTTCCGGGCCTGATGGCCCGGGCCGGGTTTTCACGGTGGCCAGGGAGGGGGGGCAACACCCGTTCCCATCCCGAACACGGAAGTGAAGGGCCCCATCGCCGAGGGTACTGCAGGACGCGCCTGCGGGAGAGTAGGACGCCGCCGGGAGTTTTTTTCCGGGGGGCCGCGGATCGTCCCGATCCGCGGCCCCCCCTTTTTTTGCCCGAGCTTTCGGACTACATTACATCCCGATGGCCCAGAGGTGCTTCCGACCCCGTACGAAAATGTGTCCGCGGGCAAAGGCCGGGGTGGCGCTGACAGCCTCGCCCATGGGGTTGGTCGAAACATTCCGGCCTTCGCGGCCCGCCGCAAAGACGCGGAAAACACCTTTGACGCGATCCACCACATACACATGACCGCCTGCGGCAACCGGTGAAGCGTAGAAGCCGTCCTCAAACTCTTTGAGCCAGACCTGTTTCCCGTTGGTCAGATCGTGGCAGAATACCTCGCCCGCATCATTGGCCAGATACACCAGACCGTCGAGGATGACCGGACTGGCCACATCGGGCAGGTTGCCGTCCTCCCACTCCCAGAGTTTTTCCGGCGGACCCTGCGGCGGAAGACGGAAGGCGACCATCTTTGAATAACAGTTCGCGGCCAGCCAGACATCACCCTCCCATGTTAGCGAGGGCGCCACCTCGCCCCCGACCGCCTCGACCTGCCACCGCTTCGCGCCGGTCGCCAAATCCATTCCCCAGGTCTGCTGCGTCGCATGCACCAACAGAAGGAACGCGTCACAGACCGGCATGATCACGGGCGTGCTCCAGGACATGCCCGCTGAGCGCGGGGTCTCCCATAGAGTACGCCCGGTCGATTTGTCCAACGCCAAGATGCGGCCGTGCTCCTCTTGGTCCCACTGCACAATCAGCATGCGTCCGCAATAGACGAGCGAGGAGGCATGTCCATAGGTGTTTTTCGGACGACCCAGAAAAATCTGCCACACCGGTTTGCCGGTGTGATCCAGCGCCACGAGGTCCCCGGTGCCGAACACCGCGTACACATGGCGCTCATCGCAGGCCGGGGTCGATGCGGCCAAGCCGGTCTCATCCATCACATCCGGCAGTGCTGCGCCCGTTTTGTCTCCATCCGGAATCTCGGTGTGCCACAGCAGGGATCCGGTTTTCGTATCATGCGCCATCACACTGCGTGCCTCGGCATTTCCGGAAGTCAGAAAAAGGAGGTTGCTCCAGACCACCGGTGTGCTGGAGCCGCCGTGTCGTAACTCCGTCTTCCAGACGACGCTTTCGCCGGTGACGCCGTTCCAGCGTACCGGGAAGCGGGGGAGGGGGGAGCGGCCCGACATCTCCGGACCCCGCAGAAAGGGCCAGTGCTCTGTAAGCGCGGCCGGATCGGTGCCTTGGCGACAGGGACAGACGCGCGTCGCGTCGGGGGGGGCTGCCGGATTTTGCAGGCGGGCGCGCAGGTCACGGTCAGCGGATTGGGCGGCAGTGCGGCGGCGCTGGGTCACATGCAGCACAACGGCGCAAAGCAGTAATACGCCACCGGTCGCCAGAACCGCGTTGACTGCCATGCGGTCTGTTCGGGCGGGATCGGATTCCCCTAATGTGCGCGGGTCCGGGATCAGCAGGGTCAGACGCCAGGCGACACCGAAACCGGCCGCAGTGAGGATTAAGCCGACGGCCAAGAGAAGCATGCCCGTCTGACGGAAGGTCAGGCTGTTGAAATAGGCGCGTCGCGCGAGACGATCCAACTCGCGCGCGAACGCTACGGCATCCGGATCCGTCGGGGTGGTGCGGCTCGCCGCCAGTGTCCGTTGCAGCGTTTCGGCACGCACGGTCTCCGCTGAACCGGAGCGGGTAGCGTCCGCGGTCAGCAGGGCCGCGACCGTAAGACTGAAGACCAGTGCCACGAACCCGATACCGCGCGCACTTTGCCGCAGCATCCGGTTCCGTGCTTCCATGCCTGTGCACCTCATGCCGAGTTCTCCCTTCGCGGTTCCAACTTTATTCGGTATCTTAGCGGAGGCGGAAAGGTGTGGCAACACTCTTCCTCTTGTGAGGGACGTGTGGTACAGTGATACGGGGATGGGGTTTGGGGGAGGGATATCGAAGCATGAGCATCAGGAACGAAGTGCCGACGCAGGAAGACATCGCCAAGATTGACCCGCTGGCGCTGTCGCACATGCGGCCGGATTGGAGTGCGTCGCAGCCGATAACGCTTGCGCAGAAGCGCTGGCTGTTCGCGGTGGTTGCGGGTGTGGCTGTTGCGGCTTTGGTGTGGCCGTTGCGGACGGCACAGGTGCTGATCGCGGTCTGTACCGCGCTGTATGTCGTGATCATGCTGTACAAATTCATTGTGATCCGCGCGTCGCTGTCGCCCTCTGCGCTGTTGCGCTTCTCGCCGCAGGATCTGGTCGCGTGCGAGCCTCGGGAATGGCCGGTTTTCTCCGTGCTGGTGCCCATGTACAAAGAGCCGGAGACAGTCAAGCAGATGGTGGCGTCGCTGGAGGCTTTGGATTATCCGGCGGACAAGAAGGACGTGCAGATTCTGCTGGAGGCGGACGATGACGCCACGTGCGAGGCCGCGCGTGCCCTCTCCATGCCCCAAGGGTTCCGGCTGACGGTCGTGCCGCCGTCTTTTCCGCGGACCAAGCCCAAAGCGTGCAATGTGGGCTTGGCGTTGGCCCGGGGCAAATATCTCGTGATTTATGATGCGGAGGACCTCCCGGAACGGGACCAGCTCAAAAAAGCGGTTCTGGCCTTCGAGTCCTCGCCGGATAATGTGGTCTGTATCCAATCGCGCCTCAATTATTACAACCCCCGTCAGAATACGCTGACGCGCTGGTTCACGGCCGAGTACTCCGCGTGGTTCGACCTTCAACTTCCGGGGTTGGCGGCACTCGGCGCGGTCATTCCGTTGGGCGGCACCTCCAATCATTTTCGGACGGAGGTGCTGCGGGAGTTGCTGGGATGGGACGCCTACAATGTCACGGAGGATTGCGATCTGGGGGTTCGGCTGGCACGCGCGGGCTACGCCACACGTATGCTGGAAACCACCACATGGGAGGAGGCGTGCAGCCGCCCCGCGTTCTGGATCCGGCAACGTACCCGCTGGCAGAAAGGTTACATCCAGACGTGGTTCGTACACATGCGGCGGCCGCTCGCGCTGCTGCGTGAACTGGGGGTGGTGAATTTCCTGCATTACCAGTTGCTGATTGGGGGGGTGACCTTCTCGGTGCTGGTGAATCCGGTGTTTTGGATGATGACGCTGGTCTGGTTTGTGTTTCGCCCGGAAGGGGTCGCCCAACTCTTCCCCGGTCCGGTTTTCGCGGCTGGCGCGGTCTGTCTGTTCTTGGGGAATTTCGTTTTCCTGTACGTGAATCTGCTGGGGTGCTGCAAACGGAGGCAGGACAGCCTGATGTGGTGGGCCTTGCTCACACCGTTTTATTGGATGATGATGAGTTACAGCGGGTGGCGGGCGGTCATCCAGTTTTTCCGTGATCCGTTTGTGTGGGAGAAGACGCAGCATGGTTTGGGGTCTCCAGCCGGTCCCGCGGCGGTGCGGCGGGGCTGAGAGCAGAAAGTGTGGTGGCGCGTACGAGAAGGCAGGGTAGGGTATGACAGAGGATCGGAAAACGTACCGGTGGGTCCGGATGCTGACAGGCGGGGTGACGCCGTTCGTGCTGGCTGTGGCATTGTTGGTTTTCGTGCGGGTTTATGTGTCCGCGTGTGTGCCGGGCGCGCAGGAGGCGGGTATTTGCCGCGAATTGCTGGCCGGGACCACGGTGGGGCGGCAGGCGTTGTTCGGTTCATGCTGGGTCGCGCCGTTGCCGGTGCTCTTTTATCTGCCGTTCGCTTGGATCTTTCCCGAGCCGTTGGCCGGGATGGGCGCATTTTTCACGGCATGGTTTCTGGTGCTGTGGGCCGTGCGCGAGGCCGTCAAGGCGACCGGGCAGTCGGGTGTGCGGATCGTGCTGGCGCAGACCGCCGTGGTGGGGATGGTGATGCTTTCGCCGCAGGCGCAGACGTTGGGGATCCGCACGGCGCTGATGACCCTGTTCATGCTGTTGGGGGGGGCGGCGCTGGCGGATTGGGCGGCGTACCGCAGGATCCGTGATGTGGTCACTGCGGGCTGGGCCGGAGCCCTGCTCGCCTTGTGCGGATTGCCCGCCTTTGTCTCGGCCGGTGTGGCGGTGGGGATGTTGCCGCTGGCGGCCTGCGGGAAGCGTGAGTCGCGCGGCCGCATACAGGCCTGGGTGCTGCTCGGCGGGTTGCCGTTGGTGTATACGGTCGGGGTCTGGATTCTGATGAACCGGCTGGTTTTGGGTGACCCGTTCTTTTTTGTGCGGTCCCTGTCGTATCTGCTGCCGCAGCCCGGCGTGTTTGTGTTGGCGGTGCTGGGTTCGGGGCTGGCCCTGTTGCCCGCCCTGATCATGACGTGGGTCTGCGATGCGCGCACGCCTGAGGCGCCCGGCGCGGGTCCGGTGGCGGCCTCCGCTGTGCTGATCTCGTTTGCGGTGGAGCTGTTGGTGTGTGGATGGGTGCTGACGCGCTTCGGTGTCGGGTGGCACGTCGGGACGCTGTATGTCGCGGCGCTGGCGGTGCTGGTTGTGGCTCTTGCGCGACTGCGGCAGTCGCCTGTCCGCTTGGCCGTCGCACTCGGGTTGTTCGTGTGCCTGAGTCGGTTCTGGCTGGGCGGCGCACCTGTGTCGGAATTGTCGGCGGGTGCGGAAAATGCCGATGCCGACATCCCGCGGCAAGTCGAGGCTTTTGTCGAATCCCGCACGCCGTACGGCCGGGTGTTCGTGTTGGGATACGCCGGGCTGGATCTGTTGCGCGGTTATACGGGGGGGCGGCTCCAGCCCAATCTGGACCTGCATGTGGGCGCGTTGCGCCGCGCGTATCCCGGCCAGAATCTCTATGTGCTGGTGCCGCGTCCGACCGGGGCGGCGCGTTCGGAGAGCGTGTTTTGGAAATACCCCGATTTGTACGTATTGGGCGGAGACCGGCTGCTGTATGCCGCGACCTTCGGCACCTGGCGGCTTTTCGAGGTGGTGACCGCGCCGACGCAGGAGCAGTGGGACGAATGGCGGCGGGCTGCTGAGAGCGGAAACTGATGCTGCCGGGGATAGCGGGTAAAGGAGTGCCGCGCGGGTGAAACGGGAGAGTCAGGTGTTGGCGGGACATGTCGCACCGTTCGCGCTTTGGATCGGCGTGCTGCTGTTGCTGCAGGGGCTGGAGGCGGTCGGGATGTGCCCGCGTGGCCTATACCCGTGGAGTTATGCACTCAAAACCGTTGCCTGTGCCGCGCTGTTTTTGTGGTTCGCGCCTTGGCGCGTCTATCCGGCCTTGAAAAAAAACCAGGTGCTGCCCGCACTGCTTGCGGGCGCGGCGGTGGCGGGGGTCTGGATTGTGCCGGAGACGCCCTGGATGACGCGCGTGGCGCCCGCGTTTCAGGCGTTTTATCATCGGTGGCTGATTCTGTTTCCGGGTACGTTGCCGGACTTTGTTGACCCGGCGTGGTTTCCGGCGCTGCCGCCGGGACATCGAGCGCTCTCGTACGCGCCGGAGCAGGCCGGATGGGGTTTGACCGTATGCCGACTGGTGGGCTCGGCAGGCGTCATCGCGGTGATCGAGGAGTTTTTTTTCCGGGGGTTTTTTTACCGCTGGCTCCGCCAGAACCGTTTCACGGAAGTGCCGCTCACTGTCTGGGACGCGCAGTCGTTTTGGATTGTGGCGGTGGTGTTCGCGTTGGAGCATGACCGGTGGGCCGCAGGGTTGCTCGCAGGGGTTGTTTACGGATGGTTGACGGTGCGGACCGGCAGTGTCTGGGCTGCAGCGCTGGCGCACGGGTTCACCAATCTGCTGCTCGGGGTGTATGTGATTGTGTCGGGACAGTACGGGTTCTGGTGAAGTGGGTGTCGGGAAAAGGACGGAGGGAAAGTGAAGAGGGCTGAGGCGAAGTTGAATCGGGAGTATGCGTTGAGGCTTTTGGGTGTCGGCGCGCTGATGATCGGGTTGAGCCTGTGGTCGCTGTACGACGGCTTCGTGGCCTGGCCCAGGCAGAACCGTGCGCTGGATGTGGCGCGGTCGGCGTTGCTGGCCCAAGGTCTTTCAGCGGAAGCCTGGCTTGATCGGGATGCGGAGGGAACACGTCCGATAGATGCCGTGTTTGCCGCGCAAGGGAGGCGCGCGCCTTCCAAATTGGTCAAAAAGCTGGGAGAGTTGAGAGTCCCGGCCGCTGCCGCTGATAAGGAGAGGGTGCGCGCGATGCAGACTGAGCAGGTCCGTCGATTGTTCGAGGGGCCGGTATACGACACGCGCGACCTTCGATCGCAATCCATTCAGGCTGCGGTGACCTTGGGTCTGGCGTTGCTGGCTTTGCTCACGGTGGCGCGCAAGGCGCGGCTGCAGTTTGCGGCGGATGATTCGGGCCTGAGCGGGAGCGGATTCGGGAATGTGTCAATACCGTATACGGAACTCGCGCGGATCGACTGGTCGAAGTGGGACACGAAGGGCATCGTGGTTCTGACGCTCCGGAACGGACGGCGGCATCAGTTGGACGCATGGCACTTTGCCGGGATGACGGGGCTGGCGGAGGCACTCCGCCAGCACCGCCCGGATCTCGCTCCGGACACGGACTGAACTCCCGCGCTTCGTTGCGGAGACCGCGCCGTCAGGATTCAGGCTGCGCGGGTATGACCGGTTCGACGTGCCAGATGTCACGTGCGTATTCGCGGATCGTCCGGTCGGAGGAAAACCAGCCGGAACGGGCCACGTTGATCAGCGCCTTTCGGTCCCACTCCTGCGGTTTCCGGTACAGCGCTTCCACCCTGTCCTGGGTCTCGATGTAGTCCCGCAGATCCGCCAACAGCATGTATTGGTCATTGTAGTCGAGCAAGGACCGGATCAGCGGATCGAAAATGCCGGGCGTGAGCAGACTGAACACATTATGCCGGATCATGTCGATCGCGTGACGAATCTCCGGATCCGCGTGGTAGATCGCCTGTGAGGAATAGACAGGACGCAACTCATTCACCTGCTCGGCCCGCAGGCCGAAGAGGAAGATGTTTTCGTCGCCCACCGCCTCATGAATCTCCACGTTGGCGCCGTCCAGCGTGCCGAGTGTCAGGGCACCGTTGAGCATGAGTTTCATGTTGCCGGTGCCGGATGCCTCGGTGCCGGCCAGAGAGATCTGTTCGCTGACATTGGCGGCGGGGATGATCTTTTCGGCCAGCGACACACGGTAATCGGGCAGGAAGACCACACTCAGGCGCTCCCGGATATGCGGGTTCTGGTTCACCACATCCGCGATACCGTGGATCAGGCGGATGATCAGTTTGGCCGTGAGATAACCGGGCGCGGCTTTGGCCGCGAAGAGAAAGACCCTCGGGAACGGTTTGTACTTTGGATCCTCCACCAGCCGGTTGTACAGCACGATGATGTACAGCGCGAGCAGCAGTTGGCGTTTGTACTCGTGCAGGCGCTTGACCTGCACGTCGAAGATCGCTTCAGGGGAGACCTCGATCCCGACCGTTGCGTGGATATGACTTGCCAGCATCTCCTTGTTCGCCTGCTTGACTTTTCTGAAGGCGGCGAGGAAGGCTGTGTCGTCAAGACGCCCCTCCAACTCCCGGAGCCGCTCGAGATCAACGATCCATCCGTCGCCAATCGCTTCGGTGATCAGCGTCGCGAGTTGGGGATTGGCCTTAAGCAACCAGCGTCGTTGGGTGATGCCGTTGGTCTTGTTGGAGAAAGCCTTGGGGTTGAGTTCGTAAAAGTCCCGGAAGAGGGAGGTCTTCAAAATCTCCGAGTGGAGGCGCGCCACGCCGTTCACTGCGGAGGAGCCGACGATCGCCAGATTGGCCATCCGAACGGAACGTTCCCCCTGCTCGTCGATCAAGCTCATACGGGCCAGACGACGCATGTCTCCGGGCCACAGGGACGCGATCTGCCGGAGGAAACGCCCGTTGATCTCGTAGATGATCTGCATGTGCCTCGGCAACAGACGCTCCATCAGCGCGACGCTCCACTTCTCCAGAGCCTCTGGTAGCACGGTGTGGTTCGTGTAACCGGTACAGGTGCGGGTGATCGACCAGGCGGTGTCCCAGTCGAGCCCTTCGCGGTCCACCAGCAGACGCATCAGTTCCGGGATGATCAGCGCGGGATGGGTCTCGTTGAGTTGGATGAAGGCTTTTTCGGGCAGCAGCCGCCAGTCGCTGTTTTTGAGACGGAAACGCTGCAGGATATCCTGCAGGGAACAGGAAACGAAGAAATACTGCTGCCGCAAACGCAGCTCTTTGCCCGCCAGCACATTGTCATTGGGGTAGAGGACCTTGGTGAGGTTTTCGGCCAGCACTTTGTTTTCGACCGCCTCGACGTACGACCCTTTGTTGAAGTCATCGAGGTGAAATTCGTCACTGGCCCGCGCCGACCAGAGCCGCAGCGTGTTCACGGTGTCGCCGTATCCGACGATCGGAAGATCGTACGGGATTCCGATGACCTGTTCGGTCTCGACCCAGCGCCACTCGATCCGGCCGTTGGTGATGCACTCGACCCGGCCGCCAAAGTTGACGATCTGGGTGTTTTCCGGCCGCGCCACTTCCCAGGGCGAACCTTCTTTGAGCCAGTGATCCGGCTCCTCGACCTGCTGGCCGTCCACAATCCGCTGTTTGAAGATGCCGTAGTCATAACGCAGCCCGTATCCCACGCAGGGCAGGTTGAGCGTCGACATGGAGTCCAGAAAACAGGCGGCGAGTCGGCCGAGACCGCCGTTGCCCAACCCGGCGTCGACCTCAATGTCGCGCAGGGCGTGCCAGTCGATGCCGTAATCCGCAAGCGCCTCCCGGCAGATCTCGTCCATCTTCAGGTTGATGACGTTGTTGCCGAGCAGACGCCCGATCAGAAATTCGAGGGAGAGGTAATAGACGCGCTTGACGTTTTGATTGCGGTGGCAGGCGATGGTTTCGATCCAGCGTTCGATGATACGGTCGCGCACACAGTAGGCAAAGGCCGTGTACTGGTCAAACGGCGAAGCGTTTTCCATCTCCTTGGCGAGGGTATAACGCATATGCCAGGCATAGTCTTCCTTGAGCCCTTCGACGCTCATTTCAACACGGTGGTCACGTTGCGATTTGCGAGGGGGAGTCTTTTGAGCCATAGTGTCCTTGTAATCCTTTTGATCCTTAAAACGTTTCCAATAGTATGACAGAAATCCGGAAGGGCGTCACGTTATAAGGTCAGCAAGGCATACGGGGTTTGGGCGTATCCTCGTTCCCGTGACCGTTGAAATTTTGGTTTCAGGCGCCTGGTCCAGACGGGAGCGCGGGCGTCCCCGCCCGCAACAACGCGCCGTGCGCCACAAAGCGGGCAAGATGCCCGCGCTCCCGGCTGCGCATCAAAGGATTCGATGATGGCTGCTGATCCTGTCCCGCTCCTTGGGCGACACCTTGGCGATCGGAATCGAAAGTTCAGCGCAGCCAACGTCAACATACACGCGGACGGGGACGAGGACGAGTCGTGCGCATTGACTGATGGTGGGCAGACGGTTTGACTCTTTCGGTCCGGTTCGGCAATAATGATCGCGGCGTGGAATAATACTGCAGGGTAATCATTTCGGGACGAGGGGAAATGAAACAGCTCAGAGTGTTGACGTGTGCTGTGGGGCTTGCGCTGATGGCAGCGATGTCCTTTGCGGGCGGATACAGGCTCAAGTACATCGCCACCGGCTGGGACATCGGGCGGGCGACGCCCGAGCAGATACTGAAGATGATGCCGAAGTTCGAACAGACGGCCTTCGACGGTGTGGCGATCCAGTGTTCGGCGCCGCAGGACGACGCGTTGCTGGATGCGGGCTACATCTTCAACGATCCCGCTTGGCGCTACGAGTCGTTCGAGAAGTTGGTCGAGACGTATCGGGCGATCAACTCCCGCGGCAAACTGAAGGAAAACTTCATCTCTGCGGGACTCTCCGCGCGCAACACCGAACGCAATCTTGCGAAGCACGGCGGCCGCGTCCGTCTCGACGACGACGCAGCCTGGGCGCGTATCGCCCACAACTACGGCATGCTCGCGAAGATTGCAAAGGCGGGCGGCTTCCGCGGCATCCAACTCGACAACGAGGATTACCACGGACTTCATCAGTTCGAGTTTCGCCCCGGTGACGGGGATTACGAAGCTGCGGCCGAGAAGATGCGGCAGCGCGGACGGGAGGTGTGCGGTGCGATCTTCAGGGAGTTCCCAGACGTCCGGCTCGGTTTCTTCTGGGCGTTTTCGAGCGTCCGTCGGCAGGTGCAGGCACCTGATCCTTTGAAGGCGATCCGCGAATCGAACCGGCTTTTCCCGCAGTTCTTGAACGGACTCCTCGATGTTATGCCGCCCGAGGCGGTGGTGATCGACTTTGACGAGGACGCCTACACCTTCCGTGGCGCGGACGGAACATTCGAGAGGACGTTCGTCCACATGATGAAACATGCGCTTGTCGCCGTCGCGCCGGAGAATCGTGCGAAATACCGTGCGCAGTTCCGCAACTCGTTCCTTCTCTACCTCGACCAGTACGTGGGCTCCAAGTACCGCGTCCGCGCGGGCAAGCGCGGTCAGCCGAACAACTGGTACCGCGCGCCCGTAAACGGTTCGCGCGCCGGGGCGTTCTACGCCGATCTCGAAGCGGCCGCAAACGCCGCGGACGGATATTTGGGCATCTACGGCGAGCGTTTCGGCTTTGTCGACTGGGAGCACGAGCTGGACGCCGCGATGAAGCCGTGGAACGCTCTCCTCTCGCGCATCACATGGGATGAGGAACTCGGGCTCGATGCGAAACTCCGGCTCGTCCGCGACCCTCATGCGTTTATGCTCGAAGAACTCGCTGCGGCGAAGAAGGATCCTGCGCGGTGGAATCTCCTTGAGACGCTGCCTAACTTCGGGCATGCGCGTCCCGGCACGTTCATCGTCCATGAGGAGGTGACAAACCGCAACTACTTCGCGGTGACTTTTGAGTCAAAGGGCGAGACCGCTGCGGTCGCGCGCTGGCAGAACGGACTGGCCTGGAACTGGGAACCGGGGGGCGTCCGGCACGTCGCGTTTACAAAAGAGGGCGTTTCCGGGGACGGCTGGTCGCTCTACACGGCGCTTCTGCGCGTTCCTGTCGCGGCGACGCGTCTCCAGTTGCAGATCGGGACGAACGAGGTCCGTAACGCCGCGATGTACCGGCTTGATCCACCGCCGACGCGTCCCTTCGTGCTCGCTTACCAACTCGACATCTCGCGCGGCAAAGTCCCGACGTTGCCGAATCTGAAGCGCATCGTCGACACAATCGCCTCACTCGGCTACACGCAGTTTCAGCTCTATATGGAGTGCGCGTTCGCATACAAAGGCTACGAGGCGGCGTGGAAGGACCGCAGCCCCATGACGCCTGACGAGATGCGCGAGCTTTCAACGTACTGCCGGTCGAAGGGCATGGATCTCGTTCCCAGCCAGAACACATTCGCGCACATGGGGCCGTGGTTCGAGGTCGCCGACTTGCGCAAGCGCCTTGCGGAGTGTCCGGACGGCGCGAATATCGAGGCGCCGAAGTTCAAGAAGAAGCGCGGGCCGGTCACGCTCGTCGCCTCCGGCGGCGAATCCCTCAAGTTTCTCAGCGACCTTTTCGACCAGCTCCTGCCGTGCGCCGAGAGTCGCTACGTGAACATCGGCTGCGACGAGGTATACGACCTCTGGGATAAAAACTGCCGCAGTGCGGCAAAGGTCGCGAAAGACGGTTATGCGCGTACCTATTTCGACCACGTGCTCGCCGTTCGGAAGCTCGCCTACCAGCGCCAGCGCCAATCCATGTTCTGGGCAGACGCGATTTTCGAGTATCCCGAGTTGATCCGCGAGATCCCCAAGGACATGATCGCGCTTGTCTACGGCTACACGGCGGGCGGCGGCGACAAGTTCGATGAGAAGTGCGCGGCGCTCGCGGCTGACGAGGTCCGCTTCTACGTCTGTCCGGGGACGAGCGGCTGGTGTGGTCCCTCGGGCCGCACGAAGAACATGTTGGGCAATGTGAAGGAGGCGTGCGAGGCGGGGCGGCGTCATGGTGCGGAAGGCCTGATGGTCTGCGACTGGGGCGACGGCGGACACCATCAGCCGTGGATTGTGGCGCTTCCGTCGCTTGTCTATGCGGCGGGCCTTGTGCAGGGCAAGGACCTGACGCGCGCCGAAATCGCCGCGAAGGTCGATGCGATCTGCGGGGTTGCGGTCGGGGCGGCGCTCATACGGTACGGGGACGTCTACGAGACAACACCGCACCTGCGGTATCTTTACCACTGCTACAGCACTCCGCAGTCCGAGAAGATCGGGCCGGAATCTCTTGCCGTCGTTCGGGAGGCGAAGTCACTTGCCGAACTCGAAAAAGCGCCGACTTGGGTGAAAGAGGATTTCGCGACCATCGACTTCCTCTACGGCCTCATTGAAGCGCATGCGCAGGGCAAGGTGCCCGATGCGAAGTCTCTGGAAGAGGATTATCGCACGCTTTGGCTCAAGCAGAACCGGCCGGGCGGTTTTGAGAATTCGCTCAGATTCCTCAAGGAAAAACCACACGAAACTCAGAGGCGCTGATTAGAAGGAGTATGCAGACATGACGAAGATGAAGTGGTTGACTGGCATCGCGATGATGTTGGCGTGCGGTGCGGTGGCTGACGCGGAATGCAACGGCACGGTCCCGCCTAAGCGGATGACGATTGTCGAGGAGCTGTTCGCACCCCATTCGGTGATTCTTTTCCAAGGTGATTCCATTACGCACGGCGGGCGCTTGCGCGATATGAACCACTATCTGGGTCACGGTTATCAGGCGGAAATCGCCATGCGCTATTTAGCCTACCGCCCCGATCTGCGTCTTCAGTTCGGTAATCGCGGCGTCAGCGGGCACACGAGTTCCAATCTTGTGGCGCGCTGGCATCATGACGCGGTTCCGTACACGCCGGACGAAAGCGGTTATGGCGGTGTGTTCCCGGGCGAGCGGAACAAGCCGCGTGTGCCGGACGTACTGTCGATCCTGATCGGCATCAACGACTACCTGCGCAAGAGCGACGGCTGGTTTGTGCCTGTTGCCGACTACGAACGAAATTTGCGCTTCATGGTGACGAATTCTCTCGCGGCAAATCCGAAAATGAAGATCGTGTTGTGCGAACCGTTTCGTCTGCCAGAGGACACCAATCCTGATTTTCTTGCGCGCCAAGCGACCGTGCGGCGCGTGGCGACGGACTACAATCTGGTGTTTGTGCCGTTTCAAAAGCTGTTCTCAGAAGAGCTGCTCAAGGAAGAACCGCGGCCGCGCTACTGGTTCTGGGATGCGTTTCATCCCACGTACGCGGCACACATGCGGATGGCGGACTTCTGGATTGCGACCGTGGCACGCGAGTTTGCCTCGGGCAAGGGCAACCCCAGTTTACGTCGGTAGCGCCTGGACAGTTTGGAAGCCTCTTTGGAGTTCCGGACGTCACATTACCTGTCCCCGCTGTGTCGTCCCCACTGTGTCCCCTGACGCCCGTCGTGATGTAACACGCGCTTGTTTGGACGTCACGGACACACCGCCCGGTGTGTTGAAAACGAATCGATCAGTCCGCATGAGTATCTCGTCACCCGCATCGAACAGACAAAGGTCATCGAAATGCTGGATTATGTCAACCGCTTGTACGCGGTTGGTGACAGGGCGGGTCATGCGAAGACAATGCGTTTCTGGTGAAAGTTGGGATGCGTTTTTTGGACATGATTTCCCGCTGCGCGGGCGCATAAACGACAAGATTGACATGATTTTTCCGACAAAGGGACAGGTATTTAGACACTTATCAGCTTTGTTCCGAACTGAATATCCCGACTTCCCGGCTTCTACAGGTTGTGGGGATGAGTGACAGTACCCTGCGGCGGCGGCGAGTATCCGGACGGTTGGATCAGAATGAGTCTGAGCGGGTCTACCGGTTGGGCAAGTTGTTTCATCTCGCGACACGGGTGTTGGGTTCGCGTGAGCTGGCCGGGCAGTGGTTCAAGATGCCTGCAACTGCGCTGAGCGGGTCGACGCCACTTGATTACGCGGACACCGAGATCGGCAAACGGGAAGTCGAGAAGATGCTTTATCGTATCGACTCCCGACTGTTGAAGTGAGAATATCTTGGGCGGAGATGATGAAATGACTTTGCACCCGTTTAGGGCGGTTTTCGAAGCCCGGCGTTGACGGCGGGGGCCGAAAGACGTAGGATGGCAAAGTTTTCTGGTCGGCAATGTTAGGTTGTTCGGACGCGAGGGTAACCTGCGAGGGGAGTATGGATTTTCTATTGGATGGGATCAGGGCGTTCACTTGGCAACAGGCGGTGATGTTTGCCGTAGGCTTCACGCTGATCTGGCTGGCGATCAAGAAACAGTGCGAGCCGATGTTGCTTTTGCCGATGGGCTTCGGCGCCATTCTGGTGAACATACCCTTTAGCGGAGCGCTGAATCAGGTTCTGCCGGGGGTGGGCGAAACTCAGGGGGCGATTCAGTGGCTTTTCGAAGTCGGCATCGAATCGTCCGAAATCCTGCCGCTCCTGCTGTTCATCGGCATCGGCGCGATGATCGATTTCTCGCCGCTGTTCCAGCGCCCGATCTATTTCGTTTTCGCCGCCGCCGCCCATTTCGGCATTTTCGCGACCATCGTCCTGGCCTGCGTGCTGGGCTTTGATTTGAAAGACGCGGCGGCGATCGGCATCATCGGTGCCGCCGACGGCCCCACCACGATTCTGGTCGCCCAGGTCTTGCAGTCCAAGTACATGGGTGCGATCGCGGTTACCGCGTATTCCTATATGGCGCTGGTGCCGATCATCCAGCCGGCGGTCATTTACCTCCTGACCTCGCGCGAGGAGCGGCGCATCCGCATGGAGCCGACAAAGGACTCCGACATTCCGCGAAGTGTGCGTATCCTTTTCCCTATCGCTGTGACTATCGTCGTCGGTCTGATCTCCCCGGCGGCCGTCTCCCTGATCGGTTTCCTCATGTTCGGCAACCTAATCCGCGAATGCGGTGTGCTGGAATCGTTGTCCAGAACCGCGCAAAACGAGCTGACCAATCTGATCACGCTGTTGCTGGGCATCATCATCGCGTTCACCCTGAAGGCGGATCAATTCGTCACGCGGGACACCGTGATGATTCTCGGGTTGGGGCTTTTCGCCTTCGTTTGCGACACCGCCGCAGGCCTGCTGTTCGCGAAGTTTCTGAACCTCTTTTTGAGCAAGAAGATCAACCCCATGATCGGGGCTACAGGCATTTCCGCCTTCCCCATGTCGGCGCGGGTCATTCATAAACTGGCGATGAAAGAGGACCCGGGCAATATCCTGATCATGCAGGCTGTCAGCGCCAACGTCGCGGGGCAGATCGCCTCGGTGGCCGCGAGCGGCCTGGTGTTGAGTCTAGTCCTGAAATACCTGCAATAGCAAGAGCCGGAGGATCACCCATGGAACACGCCGAAAACGTACGCATCTCACTTACTATCATGTGGCAAGGCATGCTGGGGTTGTTCATCATTACCATTGTCATGGCTTGGCTGACCTCCACCATCATTAAGTTTTGCAAACGCCCCGAAAATAAAGAAACTCCTTCGGACTGAGCCCCTTTCGTAGTCCCGCAGCCCCTTCCGCCCCGACTGTGGCAAACGGGAGCGATTCAATAAAGTTGAATCGCAGAAGGTTAAAGAGTTCAGAGGGCAGGGGTTTTGCGGCAAGGCCAAGAAGTCCGCCAAAACACGCGCTCGACGCATATGCCCCCTGTCACTTGCCTATAAATTGACAGGATTACAGGATTAACATGATTTTTTTAATCCTGTCACCCTGTCATAAAAACGTATCCCAGAGTTTTCTCGCGGCTCCGGCGCGCGGCGAGCTTGCCTATAACTTACACCCAAAGTTATCCTCATTTGCATTCCCGTGCGAAGCGCGGGTGGCGGGCTAACCGATTGCAAGTTGTTTTGTATTCGCCATTCATTCGGGGGTCGAAAGGGTGTAGGATGGTTGCGTTCTCTACCCACCACAGGAGCACCGCATGAAAATCAGCTTCCCTAGCAAAGGAATCACGGAGCGCACGTCGCGTACCCGTACGGGCGGACGGATCTCCGCAATCATCTTCGGGCTGATCTTCGGCACCGTCGGCCTTGTGATGCTGGTGCTGGCTGTCCGCAGTTCCCTGCGGCAACTGGATACGCGCCACTGGATAGCGACACCCTGCGAGATCGTCGAATCGAGCATCATTCGCGATGACGAACAGCATCGTTTCGACACCGTGTTCACCTACCGCTTCAACGGGCACAGCTACACCAGCCGCCGCTTCACCCACGAGGGCGGTCTGCGGGAGAAACATATCAACGATGCGCAGCGGCTGCTCAGCCAGTACCCGCAAGGCACCAGCACAACCTGCTACGTCAATCCCGCAGCGCCGGACGATGCGCTGATCCGGCGCGATCTTTCCGTGGGCGGCATGATCGTGCCGATCCTCTTGGCGCTGCCGCTTGTCCTCTCCGGCTACGGCCTTATCTTCTTTGTCTGGCACCGCAACCGACCGGAACCGCCGACAAGCGACTTTTCCGGCGGCAAGCCGTCACGCGGTACCATGGCCGTGTCCATACGCTTTGGAACAATTTTTATCGTGGCCGGTCTGGGCGTGACCTATTTTACCTTCCTTGGCCCCTTTCTCCGGCAGCGCGCCGCGCGCGACTGGACACCGGTCGAGGCGGTCGTCGAGCAAAGCCGGGTGCGCTCGCATTCTAGCGACGAAGACACAACCTACTACAGTGTGGACATCACCTACCGTTACCGCATCGACGGGCGTGACTACCAGAGCGATCGATACAACTTTAACACCGGTTCGAGCAGCGACTACGAGGGCAAGCAGCGGGTGGTCGCCGCCCATCCGCCGGGAAGTACGCTCTTTGTCTATGTCAATCCCGCCGATCCATTCGACAGCGTGATCGTGCGCGACATGGGCGCAACCCTCTACCTCGGCCTGCTGCCGCTGATTTTTACCGTCATCGGGGCTATGGCGCTGATCTCCGGCATCCTCCGTCAGCGCAGGCGGCTCGCCCACCCGTTAGCCCCACCCTCCGCCTGGACCCTGTGCCCGGCGTTCCGTGCCGGGCGGCCGCTGTGGGTGCTTGCCTTCGCGCTCTTCTGGAACGGCGCTACCTCGGTCTTTGTCGTGCAATGTCTCCGTGAATGGCAAAAGGGCGGACGGCCTATCTTCTTGACGTTCTTTTTGGTGCCCTTCGTCCTGATCGGTGCCGGCTGCGTCGTCGGATTTTTCGTCGAGCTGCTCCGCCTTTTCAACCCGCGGATCATCCTGATCCCGCCACCGGATCCGCTGGTGCCGGGTGCGCCCACGATGATCGCGTATCGCATTCGCGGACGGATAGACCGAGTGACGCGGCTGACCATATCCCTGGTGGGAAGCGGCGTCGCCAAGGAACATGGCGACGATACAGCGGCCAGCCGCGAACTTCACCGGCTCGTCGTCTACGAGCAGGAGCAGCCCATGCTGATGCAGGAGGGCTTGTTCCGGCTCACGTTGCCGCCGGAGCTCATGGGGCGGGGTGCGGATCCGCACAACCCGATTACCTGGCACCTCGAGGTCAAGGGGGAGATACCACGCGGGCTCGATATCGTGGAAACCTACCGCCTGATCAGCTAGCGACAGAGGATGTAGAAAATCTGGAGTGCGGTGACAAGAGCCGCGCTGTGCACGGGTCGCGGCACCGCTTTTGCGCACCGCTTTGCCGCCACACTCGTGCTCAAAAAGCGGCATCGCGCGGAATACCGCTTGCCGCCGCACTCCAATTTTTTCGCCTGACTTGCGGAGCATCGGTATCGGAATTGGGATCGCTATCGGAATCGGCGTCACATTCGTATTTCGTGAATGAGAAAACCCAAAAGGAAAAATCTGCGGATGAAACTCCGAAACAAATCCCTGCGTTGCAACCACTCGAAATGCTCGGTATAATCTGGGTAAAATGAAGGCGAAGGATATACAGAAGGCCGGTGTTTCGTCGGGGCCGTTGATGAAACTGGCTTTGAGTTTGGTGGGGTCGGCAACGAAGGCAGGACTGAAGAAGAGGCAGATTGCGGAACGTTTGCGAAACCTGGTCGCGGCTCCGGATGCGTTTCTTGAGGATCCGCGTTTCGGTGTTCTGGCGAAAGCGATGCTGGAACAGCGTGCCTCGGAGTCATCCCCGGCATCCGCTCCGTATGGCAAACGAGAGTCGGATGCACCATGGTGCATGTGGGGCAGCGACATCGATCCGGCCGCGATCGAGCAGATGCAGAACGCATGTCGGTTGCCTGTGTCCGTTCAGGGTGCGCTGATGCCGGATGCGCATGTCGGTTACGGCCTCCCGATTGGCGGGGTGCTGGCCACGGACAATGCGGTCATACCCTATGCCGTAGGTGTGGATATCGCCTGCCGGATGAAGCTGACGGTGATCGACATGCCGGTCAACAGTCTTGAGCGGCACCGGGACGAGCTGATCCGGGTTCTGGAGTCCCAGACGCTCTTCGGTGCAGGCCGTGAGTTCTCCAAGCCGCACGACCATCCGGTGATGCACGAGGATTGGGATTTCTGTAAGGCGGTCGCCCAAACCAAGAGCAAGGCCCGGGGGCAGCTTGGAACCAGCGGTTCGGGCAACCACTTCGTGGAGTATGGGACGCTGACGCTGCCGGAGGCTATCCGCGATCTTCCGGCGGGCACCTATCTGGCCATCCTGTCGCACAGCGGCAGCCGCGGTGCCGGTTCGATCATCGCCAACCACTTCTCGAAGGTGGCGCGGGATCTGCACAAGAAACTCCCGAGGCAAATGCAGCACTTAGGCTGGCTCTCGTTGACGAGCGATGCCGGGCGGGATTATTGGCGCGCCATGCACCTCATGGGCATGTACGCCGCAGCCAACCACGAGATCATCCACCACAAACTCACACGGGCGTTGAAGAGCCGGGTGCTGTTTCAGATGGAGAACCACCACAACTTCGCATGGAAGGAGACCCACGGCGGACGCAATGTGATCGTGCACCGCAAGGGGGCCACGCCGGCGGGCGTTGGCGTTCTGGGCATGATCCCCGGCTCGATGGCCAGCCCCGGCTTCCTGGTGCGCGGCAAGGGCGAGGCGGCATCGCTGAACAGCGCGGCCCACGGAGCGGGACGGTTGATGTCGCGCAGCGAGGCGAAAAACCGGTTTGCATGGTCCAATGTGAGGCGCGAACTTGAGGCGGCCGGCATCACGGTCCTCAGCGCAGGTGTTGACGAGGTCCCAGGCGCATACAAGGACATTCACAAAGTCATGCGCGAGCAGGCCGACCTCGTGGAGATCATCGCCCGGTTTGATCCCAAGATCGTGAAGATGGCTAGGGATTAAGTGGTTTTGGTTTCTGGTTTCGGGTTCTGGCATTCGTCCCATGAAGCACATGAAACTTCATGAAATCAAGATGGGGGGGCGACCAGCGACAAAAAAAGAGGGGTTTCCATTGGCGGAAACCCCTTTGAAAATGGTAGCGGGGGTTGGATTTGAACCAACGACCTTCAGGTTATGAGCCTGACGAGCTACCAGGCTGCTCCACCCCGCAATCAGGTTGTTTTTCCTGGCGCGCCTCGCAGGAGTTGAACCTGCAGCCTTCTGATCCGTAGTCAGATGCTCTATCCAATTGAGCTAGAGGCGCTCTTGAAACGGTATACACTGTAACAAAATCCGGGCACGGGCCGCAAGGTGTATTTTGGCCAGATGCGATTTTCCTCACTTGTCAAAGTAAATGCCCCCGCCTTGGCCCCGCTCTGGGGGCATTTGCTTTGACAAGCCACATTTGAAAGAGAATGGGTTTTTTTCACGGTAAAGCCTTTGTGTCCGTTGTGTGAGACGAAATTGGGTTGCGGGCTCCGTCCGCATTGGTATAGGAGAGCGGTGCGGGTGGATCAGGGTCAATTCCGGGCTGGCCGGCACTGTGGGGAATTTGGTATGAGTGGAAAGAAGACCGGTTGATCCGTTACGGCGCGCGGAGACCGGGGGGCAATCAGGTAGCGCAGCTAAGGAGGGGTATATGGTACGGAGAGGCAGGCGGGGGATAGAGTTTATCGGGATATGTGTCGCGATTGTTTTCGCATGGGGTATGGCACAGGCCGCAGAGGGCGGCGTGGGGGGCAGGGTGGTTCTCGATGCCAACCGTAACGGGCGCGCCGAACCCGGCGAGCCCGGGGTGGCGGGGGTGGCGGTGAGCGACGGTGTGCAGGTAGTGGTGACGGATGCCTCAGGCGCGTACCGGCTGGCGCGGCGGCCGGAGGCGACGACCCCGATCTGGATCTGCGTGCCGCGGGATCACGCGGTGAGCGGTTCGTTTTGGAAGGCGGCCGGCACGGAAGGAGACGTGGATTTCGGTCTCACTCCGCAGGCTCAGGACGAGGCGTTCACGTTCATCCACTTTACGGATACCCATATCGGACGGGGTGACCTGTTGAAGCGTTTCGCGGAACAGACCGGTACCTATCCGATGCGGATCGCGTTTGCGGTCAACACCGGGGATCTGGTGGGGGGTGTGGATTTTGTGCCGCCGGAAAAGGCCCCGGCGCAGTATGAACGGTACATGGAGGCGGCCCGCTTCCCAATGCCGCTTTTCAACCTGCCCGGCAACCACGAGCATGTCGGGATCAATTATAAGGGCGCTGACCGGGAACATCCCTTTTACGGTAAGGGGCTCTATCCGCGTCTGCTCGGGCCGATGCACTATTCGTGGGATTGGGCCGGCGTGCACTGTGTGGCGCTGGACGGCACCTCGCTGCCGTATCAGGAGCGGTTGGGAAGCAATCAACTGGCTTGGCTGGAGGCGGATTTGGCGCTTCAGCCCGCGGAAAAACCGGTATTGCTGTTCTGCCACCAGTCGATCCCTTCCCTGCGGGATGCAACGCTGCTGGCGGAATGCCTCAAGGGGCGCAATGTGCTCGGTGCGTTTTGCGGCCATCTCCACCGGACCTTCACCGCGACGTTTGCGGGTTTTCCGGTGTATCACAGCGGAGCGTTGAGCGGCGCATGGTGGGGAGGTCCGAACATCGACGGGACGCCGCAGGGGTTTCGGCTGGTACAGTTCCGGGACGGCAAGGTGAAGACGGTCTACACGAATTGGGAGGGCGCGTATCCGGTTTCCATTGTGGAGCCGCTGGCCGACACGGTGCAGACCGGAGCGGTTAAGGTGACGGTGTCGGTGACGGATTTCGGGCGGCCGGCCGAGATCGCTGCGAATTACTGTGGTCAGCCGGTAGCGCTCCGGCTCGACTCGCGCGAGGAACTCTGGTCTTTCTGGAGTGGCACGCTGGACACGCGCACGGCATTCGACGGCGACTGCACGCTGACCGTCACTGCCATCTGCGAGCAGGTTTCGAACACGTTTGCGATCCGGTATCTGGTAGAGAACGGGCGTTCCGGGACCTATGCGGCCGCAGAACCGGCCCGGCTCTGTCTACAGGTACGGGGCGGGATCGATGCGCCGGGCGAGGTCCAGATTCACGGCGAACCGCTGGGAAGCATTCCACAGGGTACGACGAACGAGACGATCCTCGCGTTCGCGATCCCCCCGGAACGCCTGCGGAAGCTCAACCGGGTGACCGTGCTCGCGGCGCGGCAGGGGCAGGGGTGGGACCGGTTCAACATCGGCCCGGTGTGGATCGAATATCAGGGCAAGCGGATTTACGATCTGCGCTATGCCTCTTTCGAACGGCACGGGGTGGGCGGAACCCACCCCGCGGACCGGGAAAAGGTCTTGTACTACTGTTTGCCGTAAAACCGCAGGGCAGGCTCAACGCAGGAACAACACGGAACCCTGAATCCGGCTGACGTAGAGGATGCCGTCGCGGAAAATCAGGAAGGTCTTGCCGTCGTCGTTCTCCAGGACAAAGTTGACGGACTCCGCATTCATGATGTCCGCTCCGCGGAAGTTTGCCAGATCGGTTCTCCCCTGCGGGATCTCGCCTTCGATGGCGACCAGCACGGTCTCGGGCAATGTGACGGTGCCGGTCACCGTCAGCACGGCGCCGGGAACAAAGGTCCAGGTTGTGCCGCGGAAAGCGGCCCATCCCGCATCGTCGATGTGGCAGGCGGAGGCGCCCCGTACCGTGAGGTTGCCAAAACGGGCGAAAACCAAATCCGGGTCCGAGTCCGCGGATGGGACCGCAGTCAGGGCGGAGCCGTTTTCGAAGATCAGATCGCCGATTTCCAGCGGCAGGCCTTCGACGGCCCGAGCGGCCGCTTGGATCGTCGAGGCGCTGTTCGCCGCCAGGGTGAGGTCGTTGGTAAACAGGTAGCCAGGCTCCCAGAGCGACGAGAACGAGAAGGAGTCGATGAACTGCTGTCCCCAGCAACCGCCGGTTGCACTGCCGAGCCCGACGTAGGCGTCTGCGCCCACCGCAGCCAGTTTCGCACGCGCGTTGGTGTTTGTCACCGTGAGTGTTTTTGTGCCTTGGCTCATAGTCACGGTGAGCTGGTTACCGTCGAACGCCATGTCGGCGGTAAAGACGCCGCCCCCCCAAGAGAACAGGTTGGTCACAAACTCGCCCACCGCAGAACCGTTCTCAACCCAGGCAAATTTTTGGCTGAGCAAATAGAATCGATAGCCGAAGCTGGGCGTGATGGTCGAGATGCCGATAGAGCCGGAAGAACCCAGTGCGCTTGCTCCGCGCGCATCATTTTGCAGCATGATCGCGAACCCGTCGCCTCCGCCACAACCTCCTCCTGCGCCTTTTCGCCAAACGGCGTTGAGTTCCCAGGCATTGGTGGCGGGGATGCGGAGTTTGTGGAACGCCGATCCGACAGTGCTTTTGACATTGGGGTTGGCTTCCAGAATCACGTCCCCGGTCTCGTTGGTCACGAACCGTGAAACGCCGTTGGTCTGCCATGTGGTCTCGTTGAAACCGAGCGTCCCGCCGCTGTGGAGCGTCAACGTGCCGCCGTCCAGCCGCAGGGAGGCGTCGTCGGCGAGGAGCCCGGCGCGGAGAACGGTCACCACGGTGTTGCTGGCCACCGACACGGTCCCGGTTCCCGAGACCGGGTTTCCGAGCAGGACGCCTCCGGGATACGCGATACGCAGCGTACCATTATTGACGATGTCGCTTTCCAGTTCGCGGGAGGTGTCGCCCTCCCCTCCGTCCAAGATCACGGTCTGGCCTGCGGGAACTTCGATGCCGCTGGTGGTCAGGCCGGTCAGCGTGAGCGTGCCGGGTCCGTCATTGCGGATTGTGCCGGGACCGGTCACGGTTCCCGCGAAGGACACGTCGCCGTCGCAACGGAAGACCAGACACCCGTCACGTTCCAGAGTCACCACGGTATCGGCGGCGAGCGCGTCGTTGTCAGTAATCACCAGATCGCCTGCCAAGACCTGCCAGAAACCGGGATAGGCGCTGCAATCACTCGCGAGCACCAGTTCAGCCGGGCCGTCCTTGGCGATCACACTGTCGGCCGTTCCGCCGCTCAGGGTCCCCGCGAAGATTCCGGCCTCGTCCTGATAGATGCGCAGGAAGGTTTTCGATGCCAACGCGAGTTCACCGGAGGCGGCGACATTGAGCGAGCCGATCCAAACTGGCGCGTCGTCAATCGACGTGCCGCCGCTGAGGGTCAGTGTGCCGTTCAGCACGTCAAACGCATTGGAGTGCGACGTCCCGTTCGCCAGAATGATGTCGCCTTCTGAAAGAAGCGCGGTGCCGCGGAAAGAGCTGGTGCCGGTGAGCGTGAGCGCACCCGCGCCCTGTTTTTCGATCACCGCGTTGGTGATTCCCGGTCCGCCGAAACCCGCGGCCGAATAGTCTCCTTCATCGGTCAGCACCAGATGACCGAAGGAGTCGGCCTCGAAACGCCCTCCCTCTGCGGCGAGAATGCCTCCGATCACTGCGACTGCGGGGCTGGCCGGTTTCAGCAACCGTTGCGGCAACATCGAGAGCGCCGCATCCGAGGGCCCCCGCATCTGGAGTTGGAGCGTAGCGGAGTAGGCGCTTTCATAAAAGAAAAGCAGGATGGCGTAATCGCGCTGCTCCAAGGTGATGCTGCCGGTTGCGGTTCCCTTGCCGGTGCGGTTGTTGACCACCAGTGTGTTGTCGAGGAACAGCATGCAGCCATCGTCCGCGAAGAGACTGAACTCATAGGTCCCCGCCTCTTCGGCTGTGAACACTCCGGTGTAGCGGGCGACGAAGTAATTCTCACTGTGCTGGTTATATTTTCCGGGGAAGGCGGTGCCTAGTTCGCCGGAGTCGAAAAAATCGCCGAAGCTGGCGCAATCCGTTACCAGGCTCGGAGTCCGGCCGCTGAGAAGCTCCTCGACCGCCTCGACCGTGGTTCCCAGTGCGGGCCAAATGGCCGGGACGCCTTGCGGCATGACGGCGTCGTAGTATTCTGCGCGGAGACCCCGGTGCGAGGCGGCCCGGACCGCGGCGTCCGAAGTCAACGTGATGCCATTGGTGAGCGCGACGCCGGGGTAGAGCGCCAGGGTGCCCGCCGCGACCGACACGTTCTGGCGTGAGGGTTCGGCGTGGGTCAGCAGCAGCGTGTTGGTGCCGATCTTTTCCAGCGTGACGCCGGGCGCGAACTGGCCGTCGAACTGTGAGGCCGCATCCGTAGCCCCGACCTGTAGGGTTACTGCCGTACCGGCGCGGTTGGTCACACAGCCCGTGCCAGCGAGACCGTTGAGTGCGGAGGAGAAGCCGTTGAGGTCGAGTGTCGCGCCGGTGTTGATCTGCACGGCACCTGCGTCGGCGGTTCCAAAGGAGAGCGCGTTGGCCAAACCGTAACGCAGTGCGCCGGATTCGATCACGGTGTTGACCGGCAGTTTCCGGTTGCTCTGCGCGGCGGTCAGCGTGATGGTTCCCGTGCCTTTTTTCGTCAGGAGGCCTTTACCCGAAAAGGCGTCGCCGAAGGTATTCTCTCCGCTGTTGTTCAGATAGAGCCAGCCGTACGTTCCCGTGCCCACGATGCCGCCGGTGGAGGTCCACGAGAAGTTCGTGCCATCACCGATCATCATCGCGCCCACCATTCCTTCAAGCTGCACACGCCCTTGGTAACTGTTGTTGGTGCCGGTGAACGTGACCCAGCCCATGTCCGTCATGCGCATTGTGCCGGAGCCGGTGAGATTCCCCGGGATTATGAGCTGCGCGGGCAGCGGACCGGGGGCGTGGAAGACCGCACCTTTTGGGCCGATCGTGAACCCGCGTGTCGGGGCGAACGAGATGAACGGGTTCGCGGTACGGAGAATCCCGCCATCGATCACGATGTTGTCGGGATCGTCGGTTGCGGGAACGGCACCGAGTCCGCCATCACCGGTGACGATCAGGCGGGCGCCGTTCTCAATGCGTGTGCCGCCGGAATATGCGGCCTGGTTGCGGGTATCCACGGCCCCGATTCCGCTGACGAGTACGGCGCGGGGCTCGCCGCCCGGCCCGTCGGTCAGGTTGGTGATGACGAATCCGTTGCCCATGTAATACGTGGCTGCGTCTACGCCGCTGTTTCCAAGAAGATAGGTGTTCCCGTATGGAGTGAGCACGCCGTTGAAATAACTTCTGGACGTGATGTTCTCCGAACCGGTGAACAGGTTCGGACAGTCAGACAGGTCGATATCCTGATTCAGTCCGGCACCGCTGAGTTGAAGCGCGGCATAGGGTTCAGCCTGCACGCGGCTGAAGAAGGACGGGTCGGACAGCAGGGTTTGGACCCGCATCACGGTGCCGCTGGCGCAGAGGATGTCGCGCACGCCGTCGTTTCCGAGGCCCAGCGCATTCGCGTGCGAGACGATGACCCCGCCCGAAACGATTTCCGTGCCGCCGGTGTAACTGTTGTCGGCCGTGAGGTCCACATATCCGCTGGCAGTGCCGCGGACTTCGACACACCCCGGCAGATCCGGCAGGTTGGCGATGGTCTGCGGGAAAACCATGACACCCTTGTCGGGTCTGAAAACGAACCGGTTCGCATAGGGGGTGAAGACGCCTGTGTAATTGAAGGAGCCGGAAGTCACCAACTGCATGCCGGGCAGGGCGGAGAAATCGATGTTTTCCGCCGCGTTCGGCACATAGAGTTTCAGGGTGCCGACGGACCCGGCCGTGAGGTTCGAGGCGATCGAGGCTGCGCCTCCGTCCTGGTTCCAGCCGATGACCCCGTCGTTGGCGAGGGTGATCGGCGAGGCGTAATTGGTGGCGAACGCATTATTTTGGATAACGAGTTCCCCGCCGGTCACCTGAAGGGCGCCGGTAAGCGTGTTGACGCCGGTTAGCGAGAGGGTGCCGGGGCCGGTTTTGGTCAGACCGCCGCCCGGGCTGTCGGGGTCGGTCAACAGGTTTTGAGGGACGGTGATCGCGGTCTGGTCGGGCACATCGAAACAGATCCCGTTCGCTTTCACTTTGGCACGCGTGAGCCCCTGCAAGAAATTATTGGCAGAGGTGGTGGCCTCCAGCACACCGCCGTCCACGGTCAGCAGGGCGGTTCCCGCGCCTTTCTGGATACGCGCAACGGTCAGGCGCCCTGCCGAAGCGAGCGAGACGGAGCCGGTCGCTCCAGCGATGTCGCCGAGCATCAGCGATTTGCCGAGGGTGGTGAACGATCCGCCCGAGACGGCCCCGAGGGTGAAGGTTTTGCCCGGGGCGATGCCCAGACGCAGCAAGCCGTCATTCATGATCAGCGGTAGGGCGTGGAAGATCCCGTCCGCGACGGTCAGGCCGCCTTCGATTCCGTACAACATTGCGGTCTGGGTGGCATTCTCATAGGGAATGCCGTCATAGGTGGCGGTGCCCCCGTTGTTGATATAGAGCGGCGCGTCCTGATAAGGGATGGCCCCGTTTTCCCAATTCGTAGGCTCATTCCAGTCGCCCGTGCCCGGATTGTTCCAGCCGCCGCCGAAGCGGCTGCGTTCAACCATGAAGTTGTGGAGGACATCCTCGGGACTCAATGTGCCGTCGTGCACACGCACCACGGCGACGGCGGCACTCAGCGGCTTTTCCCATCCTCCCCATGCATCGACCGAACCGATGGCGAAAAGGGCGTGGTTGGGCTTGAGGTTCAGCATATTGCTGCCGCCCATATCCACCGTGCTGACCAGACGGGCATTGACGTACAGCCGTTGCATGCCGAGCGCATCGCGCGTGACGGCGAGATGCTGCCACTGGCCGAAACAGGGTGCCTGGCTGCTCCATGTCATGTTACGCGCATAGTGCTCGACCGCATCTGTCGTGTTGTAATGGCGGATCTCCATCAGTTGACGATTGCCGGCGCTGCGACGCGAGGTCCAGGTCAGGAGCGTTTCAATCGCACCTCCCGCGGCATTGTTGAACCACAGTTCAGCCGACCAGACATTCGTGCCCAGAATACTCAGCGGCACACCGCCTGCCGAGGCGTTGTTGGTGTGACCGTTCTGCACCATGGTGCTGGTGACCGTGCCATCGAACTGCAAGGCCGCTGCCCCGGCCAACTGGGACACGTACGTGGCACCCTGGCCGGGGAAGGCGGGCACGAAATCCTTCAGGGTCCCGTGGTTGGGCCAGGTCGCGACATAGGCGCCGTCGGAAAGGCCAGTCACGTTGGTCGCATCAAGATGGACGAAGAGTTCGCCCGCGGCACGGATATCCTGTGCTGAGGTTACCATGACCTGCAAGCAGGCGCAGGCCGACAGAATCAGAACGATTTGCGCGTTTCGTTTCATACCACTCCTTTGCCCTTTTTGGAAATGTAGGATTATTATGAACTCAACAATTCGATCCGTCAATCACGCACTCTGGGAGAGAGAGGTAATCGGTTCGTGACGGGGGGGAAGAGTCATCGTGTACGTGTACGTGAACGAGTACGTGTACGGGGTATAGCCAACGTTCACGTTCTTCAAATCGCTATCGGGTTCGGTATCGCTATCGGGTTCGCTATCGGGTTCGAAATCGACTGTTGCGCCCGCGCAGTGGCGCGCAGTGACAAGTGTAATGATGGCGGCGATTCCGATCCCGATGGCGATAGCGATGGCGCCGCAATGGAACCCTGGAACGCATGACCTTCGATCGTACCCCTGTCACGAACCGATTACGGGAGAGAGAGGACGGGCGCATCCTCTTTAGGCCGAATTGCGTTGAGGGGAGCGGGCTTCGATGATATGCTTTTGACATTCGCTGTTTCGTGCGCGGTAAGGCGGAAAAGGAGATTCATGCGTCACGCAAAGCACGTTCTTTCAATCGCCTTCGGCAGACGGTGTTTCGAGGCATATCAGAAGATCCGAAAGGAGTGTGGCGAACGCTGAATGCCGAACGCGGAACGCGGAGGGTTGTCCCCGGATGACTTGCGCGTTAGGCGATCGGACGGGAAGCGTTGGGCGTTCTCATGTCTTCCGGAAAACAGATGCTCTGGTGGGGCCGTTTTGATCCGGCCTATTCGCGCAACGGTGTGGTGCGCAAGCACCTGACCGCGCTGGGCTGGACCCTGCGCGACTTTCATCCGGCTGTCTGCGCGTGGGGCGATGCCGAAGCCGCGCTACGCCGGATTCCCGCGCCGGATTGCGTGTGGGTGCCCTGTTTCAGGCAGCGCGATCTGGCTGCGGCTCGCCGTTGGTGTGACCGCCGCGGTGTGCCGCTCGTGTTCGACCCCCTCATCAGTGCCTACGACAAACAGGTGTGGGAACGCTTCAAGTACAAAGACGGGAGCCCTGCGGCGCGGAAACTCTTGCTTTGGGAGCGCGGACTTTTCGCCCGCGCCGATCTGGTGATTGCCGACACCGTCTGCCACGCCGCTTTCTTTACGGAGGTTCTGGGTGTGCGGGAAGAAAAGATCCGCGTCGTCTGCGTCGGCGCGGACGAGACGCTTTTCCGGCCCGCGCCGGAGCGTGCGTCCGGCTCACCGCTCGACGTGCTTTTCTACGGAAGCTTCATTCCGTTGCACGGTGCGCAAACGATCATCGAAGCCGCGCGGCTCGATCCGGGGCTTCCCGTGCGGTGGAGCCTGCTCGGCGATGGCCCCGCGCGGCCGGCCTGCCAAAAGGCGGCAGAGGGGCTGACGAACGTTTTCTTTGAAGACCGCATCCCTTATGCTCAACTGCCGGCTCGTATTCACCGCGCCGATATCCTGCTCGGTGTGTTCGGCACGACGCGCAAAGCCGGACGGGTCATCCCGAACAAAGTGTTTCAGGCGCTGGCCTCGGGACGTCCGGTCATCACGCGTACGTCGGAAGCGTACCCGGCAGCGGTCCGCGAATCGGAGGCGCTGTCCTTTGTCGCGCCTGGCGACCCGCAGGCACTGGCTGACGCGGTGGCCGCCTGGGCCGCACAGCGTGAGCACCTGCATGTCCGAGGCCAAGCGGCTTACAAGGTGTACCAGTCGGCGTTTTCCGCTGATGTCGTTGCCCGGCAACTGCGGAACGTGTTCGCCTCACTCTCACTGTAAGGCGGAGGCGAGAAAGGTGGAGGCTTCCCTCCGCCAATCATTCAGATGCCGGTACACCGACTCCCAGTCGATCGGCGCTTGGGCAAGTGCGATAATCCGGCTTGGGTCCGGATCGGTCAACAGCCGGTCTTGCAGTCCTAGCCGCTCTGCCAGCGAGAGAAACCGTTCATTCATGCCCGCGTATTTTCCGGCGAGCGGCACTGCGATAAATGGGCGCCGGAAAATAATGCTGAACACCATCCCGTGAAACGAGTTGGTCAGGACGAGGGAGGCCCGCCGGATGCCGTTGACCCACTGCGAAGGCGTCAGGCAGCGTGTGCACACCGCATCCCGGAACGGGTGATCGGAAAACGGGATCACCGTATCCCATCCGAACTGCCTCACCAGCACCCGGTTAATCTCGGAAAGCCGTACGCAGGGCGTCCAGCGGTATTCACATTGGAACAGCACGTTGTCCCCTAGCGTACGCGGTTCGTCCTCTGCGAGGCGGCGCCACTCCCCTTCCTCCAGCAGGAACGTGGGATCAGGCAGCCACTGGGCTGTAAACCCGAGGTCCGCAACAATCTCCCGTCCGCTCTTCTCACGCACGCTGAGCGCGGTGAACTTTTGCAGGCACGCCCGTATGTCATCGCGCACGGCAGGCTCCAATGTCTGCGCGCCCCAGCTCGCCGCGTACGAAATGCGCCGCGCCGTAACCTCTCCGAAATCGAGAAAAAAGTACTTTCGCAGCTCGCTGTCCGCGCAGGCCCGTCGGCTCCAGACCTGGTCGCTCCCGCACACGTAAGCGTCGAAGCGCGGAGGCTGCCGGAGAAACGCGTCAACCCGGCAAGCCGTTACGCCCGGCGACCTGAAATGCTTCGCACGGAAAGAGGCGAACTTTTTCGCTTTGACGGCCTCCATCACGGTTTTGACCGGACGCTCCAACACTTTTAATGGAGAGTTCCGCCGCTTCGCGTAATCCACGGGCAAGACGGCGCTCTCGTGCCCCATTCTCCGCAAATATGTTTGGAGAGCATAGGCTTGCAGAACGCCGCCATAATTGTTGGCCTCGCAGAGCGTCACAATTCCGATCTTCACATCCCCCCCCTCTAGGTTCAGCTTGCGGTCATATCATCCCGAGCGCATGCTTCACAAAAAGCTTCACGCGCCGCCGGAAAGAAAGTTTGGCCATGCGCAGCAGAAGCCCTCCCAGTTCGTGCGTCTCCAGCCGTGCGAAAAAACGCGCCCGGTCCGGATGCGGCCGGGAAGACCGCACAATCGAAGGGTTACAAGCGACCGCATGCGCGTAATCGGAGTCGCGAAATTCCACGCCGGAGGCGCATGACCGAAAAGCCTCCACGCCTTTCGCGCTGTTCGCCAGTACGAGCGAGGTGCCCCGGTTATCCCGAAAACAGGGAAAGCGCTTTTCAACTCCCCAGTAATCCGCCAGCGTCAGGTCGCTGCCGCTTTTCATCTCCTTGAACCGGCAGGCGTGGCAGGCGGGGCGCAGAAAGAGGTTGGAAAGGAAGCCGCGCAGATACAGCTCCTCCTTTACGGTCTCCCGATACGTGCGGCCGTCCGCAAAAGTGGCCGCAAAGGAGAACTGACGCCAGCCGCAGGCCTTGTTTCTGAAAGAAATCCCGGTGATTGCGGAACGGCTGCGCTTTTCCAAACGCCGCTTCCAGAGTTCGAACACCCGGGGTGAGGGGACGCCGTGGCAGACGAAATCGACGCACAGCAGTCGGTCAAACACCTTGCCTAAGAAAGCGCGCAGGCCCGCCACCTGACAGGGCGAGCCGGAGAAGAGCACCTGCCGCCCGGCCCCAAGATGCTGCCGTACGCGCCGAAATATATCGTTCATGTCGCTTTGCACATACTTCGATCCCCGCAGGCGCGCGAGGTCGGCCGCATCCTCAACCTCCTGATGGACAACGCGAAACGTTGCATCGCAGCCTGCGCCGAAAACGACACCCCCCCGCTCTAGGACACGCTCCGCCAAAAGCGAGAAGACCCCGCCCGACGAACTCTCCTCACGCACGGCAGCGCAGGTGTTTTGCGCAGCATAAACGGCGACGGGTTCGCGGGCCGGCAGGCCGGGATGGAGCCCCGGGCAGATCTTCGTACAGAGCCCGCAGCGTAAGCACCGCGCAGAATCCACGTGCGGCCGTAAGAACCCTTCGCGGTCGGGTAGCAGGGCGACGCAGGATTCCGGACAGATGGCGCTGCACGCCGAACAACCCGTGCAGTCCTCTGTCGCACACAGCAGTAACGGTTGTGTGTTTTCATCGCCGTGCACCGGATTCAGATTCATAAGTAAATTTACCTTAGCATATCCGTAACGGTGTCTTCAAGCGGCCAACCTTGTCGGGATGGCCAGCAAGGACTGGGCTGAGATCATCGCGAAAGTTGAACAGGACGCGAACGGACTGGGGGCGATAGGGCGCAAGCGCCCTCTCCATCTCGTTCCCGTCGGCGTTCAGATAAACGGTGCAGAGTGCGAGCGCTAATCACGCACGTTTGTTTTTCAAACCAGACCCCTTTGAAGATCGTCAACTCCGTCAGCGAATACTGAACACCACTCCCTTGGGGGACACATGAATTGCAATCGCGTTGCCTGTCTTGACAAGCTTGTAGGTCACGAGGCCCGGCGCATCGGAGTTGTCGAGCGTCCACCGCGAGATGTCCGCAGTCAGCTGCGTCGCCGTGATGAACGGGTAGAGTCCGGTCGGCAGTTTAAGCGAAGCAGGCGCGGTGAGCGTGACCGCCGCATAGTCGGGCAGAGAGAGATCCCCGTTCACCGTGAGCCGGTTCCACGAGTCGGCAGCCGAGAACGCCACCTTGTAGTTCCACGGTGACTGCGCCGTTGCGGTCACCTCCATTGGTGCGGACACCGTCACGTCGCCGCCGGGGAGCACTGCCGTGCGGATGCGGCTTTCGGATTCCAACGCGAGTGATGCACCGTCCGCCACGGAAACCGACTCAAGATCCGCAGTCATAACGGCTCCCTCACCGATCGCCCGCCACTTTTTCAGCAGATAGTTGTGGATGCCCTGGCGGCGTCCGTCATCCAGAAGCTTATCAAAGATCACCGCCTCCGCGATCCGGCAGCCACCGTAGCGCAGTCCGTTGCGGTCAATACAGAAGTATGCGCCCTCCACCATGTCCGCCGCGTTCGTCGTCACAATCGTCAGCACATGGAACCCGGGGTTTTCAGAGAAGTTATACTTGTTGGTGGTCACCGTGTTTTGGTCAATCCAAGTCAGGATCTGCGAATACCAAGGGAAGATGGTGGTATAATTCGGCGCACGGGCGCCGAAGGTGGAGTTCTTCGCGCCGATGAAGGATCCGGTGGACTCGCCCTCATGATCGCAGAACACAATGTAGCATTCGCGCAGATTCGGGCAGGTCACCTGTGATCCGGCGGCGTTGTACCAGCACATCCCCGAACTGGTGTTTGTGACGGTCGCCACATACAGCGTAGTGCCGGCAGGTTTCGCACCTTCAACGGAATCCAGAAAATCCACGCACGGGAGCCCCTCAACAAGACCGGGATATGTCGCGGTGCGGTAGACTGCGTTTGTGAGGCCGCGGTCTTCACTGGGCAGCGCCGCGTACATCCCGTTCCCGCGCGTGTCCTTCCACTTGACGATCTGATCCTCCATTCCGGGCTCTGTGCGGAACTCGAAGCTGGAGGCATCGGAGGCATCGACATGCAGAAAGGCGTCTGACATACCGTCAATTCCTGTGGAGAGCGAGCCGCCTTCCACGCGGATCGATGCAACGTCATGCGGGAGCGTGCCCACGTCGAGGCTGCCGGAGCCGCTCTTCACAAACGAAATCCCTGTGCCGTTGATGACCCCCACGCGCAAGGAGCCTTCCACGTCCAACTCCGGCGTGGCGCCCTCGGCGTAGTCGATCGACGCCAGTGCCCGCCCCTCTTGTGCGCGCACGGCGTCCGGATGCTCCCGGTTCAGCCACTTCTTCAGCAGATAGGCTTCCGTGGCGCGGCGCTCAAGAGGCGTGAGTTTGTGCGGATAGGTGAGCGCCTCGCCGATGGCGATGCCGCCCCATGTGCCGCTGCCATAGCCGGGCGGCAGAAACGCGAAATTCTGCACGCCGCTGCCGCCCGCACCGTAGGCCGGGCCGAAAACGGGGAGACTGTAGCCGATCACATAAACCTGACCGGGTTCCAGCACGAACGAGAGGGGGTCCACGCGCTCGCCGTTGACGGTCCACACGGCGCCTTGAACATGGCCGTACGCGTCGTAGCCCAAAAGCCGGCCCTTATCGCCGGGCATGAAATCGACGGTTCCGACCGTAATGACTCGGTTTGTGTTCGGGGAGATGACCAGATATCCTTCGTGGTTGTAATACCACGGTGCAGCATCTTCTATTCTGATATACATTGCCGAGGCATCCTTTGGCTCCGCCCACACCCAGAAGTTTGTCTTGTTCAACGTGAGATTCGTACGTTGGGGCCCGAAGTCCATCATGTCGCGCCCGTTCGCTGCCGCGTAAGCCTTACGGATCGTGGGAAAACAGCTATCGCCGACATTGACGTAGTTACCGGCGGTGTTGATGCGCCGGGCGACAACGGTGTGGCCATAGAGGTTGGTGCCATCGCGGCGGTCCACCCATTGGCTCACATATTCCATTTCCGTGTCGAAGACGTTCGTTGTAAAGACACTCACGCCGCAGTTGGCGTCAAACCACGTTTCCGGCGCAACCGGCGGCTCGTCAGGCGCCGTGAATGAGGCGGTTACACAGGTGTCCGCGAAATCGAGCCTGCCGCCTGTCACGTTGACTTTGGGGAGCGTCTGCCCGGTCAACTTCTTCACGCGGAGTCCGCCTGCCCCCTGTTTCACGAAGGTGGTGTCATTAAGATTCACCTCGTCCACCAGCACCGAGCCGCTATTGACCTTTAATTGCGCACCGGAATTGAGCGTCACGCGGCCGAAGTCGAGATCCGCGGCCACCTCGGCGGGTTGCCATTTCGCGCGCAGGTAGGCGTTCACCCGGCGGCGTTCCGCCGACGTGAGGGCATTCGTGTAGATCAGCACCTCGCCGAACGCGATCCCGCCCGTATGGCCATCTACGGTCGAGGCGAAACGATCGGCGGCCACGGGATGCGCCAACCCCACCGAGAGCACGTTCAGATGGCGGGAGTAATCATCAACATCCTCGGGCTCGATCCGCACGCCGTTCAGGCGCACATCAGCCGAGGCGAGAGGCTGCGTGAGCTTCGTGCCGGAAGTGGTGACGCTGATGTCGAAGAGGCCGCCGTAATAGTAGGTCTGGTTTACGCGCTTGGAAAAGCGGCGCGTAAAATATTGACCCTCACCGACTGCGCGGCAGAGAAAATTCTGCAGGCAGACGATCCCCGTATTGGAGGGGACGGGCTTTTTTGTGGGAGCATCGCGGAACACCACGAACACCTCGCGGATATCCGAACGCTCGCCGGCGTTGAAAATCAGTGTGCCGGCCGGGCCGTAGGCCTTGACCGACTCGGTGAGCGGACTGAACCCGCCGAAATCGATGATCGGCAGGCCGCTCACGGCGTCCGTCTCAAGACGCGGGCACTGCGCGGCACCGTCCTGTATCGCGGCGAGTCCGTTGGCGCGGACATCGGCCCACGACGTGACGTAGTTGGTGCCGTCCTGGAGGGTCAACGTGAGCGAGGCGGAGGACGAGGCGTCGAGATGCATCCACGGATCGCCCGCCAAGGCGGGGGCCTCGTAGGAACGGCCGTTTACGGTAAACGTGCCGTCAACCACATGCGGATCGGCGCCAGGTCCGCCTTGGGAATCGATAACCTCGATCTCGGCCGCCCCGGTTCCGTGCCTGGTCTTGTTCGCAAAGTTCACGAGATAGCGGCCTCGCCCCCAAGCACGCTCGATCACGGCTTTCGCGCCAGCCGTGCGCACCAGAAAGGCGGGGTTGCTGATCATGCGCGCGTTCGCCACGGTCGTTGTCCAAGCGTTGTCGGAGAGAAGCAGCCAGGTTCCGCCGATACCGGCCGCAACCCCCAGCGAACCCTCGAAGGACGAGGCGTCCCGGATCGTTGTGTAACGGCGGAAAAACGAGTTAACGCAGTTCAGCACATGGCTGGCGGAACCTAAAACCGTCCCCAGCCAGGCGGGAACGTCGTAGCTGGCCTCCAAATCTTTGATCTCTTGCCGGATAGCGAGGTCGCCGTTGAAAACAAATGTGGAATTGGTCATGGCAGGCGTATCTTTGATCAGCGGCCAATCGCCGTTTTCCCAGTTGGCATCCGTGCCCCAACCGGGTGTTTTGGCTGTCGTGTTAATCCAATTGTAGGTGCCCACCTCGGACGTGCTGGCGAACGTGATGGAAGCGGCACCGCATATCGCCACCGCGAGGCACATGATCATCGGTCTGCCGAGCGCGTAACGGCACCTCCTGATGTTTATCCGAAACCGACTTGCCAACCCCGTGCATTCGAGCCGAACTGTTTTCATCGTTTTATCCTCTTTTTCAGACAATGTCTTTTGTCAGTTGCTTGTATTGTACTGTAGCCCCAGTGTATTTGGCAACCCTCGCACTTTTGGTTTTGTAATCAGTTCGTGACAGGAGGCATGCGAGTCGAGCGCGCGTTTTGTGCGTACGCAAAGAGAGCGCGGGCGTCTTCCGCGCTACGCGCGGATGTAGGATTTATTTAGGAGTTAGGATTTAGGATTTAGGATTTAGCCTGCCGCGCGGCTCAGCCGCGAAAAAACCTTGGAATAAGTTTAGGACATGATTAACATGATGTTGTTCAATCCTGGAAATCCTGTCATCCTGTCAATTTATAGGGCATGATTTTCCGCTGCGCGGCGCATATATCCATGATTAACATGATGTTGTTCAATCCTGAAAATCCTGTAATCCTGTCAATTTATAGGACATGATTTTCCGCTGCGCGGGCGCATATATCCATGATTAACATGATGTTGTTCAATCCTGAAAATCCTGTCATCCTGTCAATTTATAGGGCATGATTTTCCGCTGCGCGGGCGCATATATCCATGATTAACATGATGTTGTTCAATCCTGAAAATCCTGGATACATGCGCCCGCGCAGCGGGAAATCCTGGCAATTTATAGGCAAGGAGTTAGGAGTTTTTTCACTTCGACGTTCTGAGTCCGGCGTTGGGCGTTCGGCGTTCAAAGGCGGCGG
>Ga0116183_1000797_pt1 | contig 36605 bp, 29 predicted proteins | sample AD_UKC078_MetaG_FD_89753 | JGI IMG/M metagenome (GOLD analysis project Ga0116183, IMG submission 89753) | Active sludge microbial communities of municipal wastewater-treating anaerobic digesters from USA - AD_UKC078_MetaG | ecosystem: Engineered > Bioreactor > Anaerobic > Digestate | place: USA...
CCTTGCTATTCCAAATATACCGATACGGTTGCGGTTTGATCTTTGATTTTGATATGGTATAATTTAAAAATGCGTATAATAGGAATAGACCCCGTTGCGGTTTGATCTTTGATTTTGATATGGTATAATAGTCGTATTGTAACTATATATCTTATCGTTAATTGCAGCGCGATTCGCTTTAAAAAAAAGCCAAGTTTTTGTGAGATTTACCATGTCGCAGTCAAGTTTTTCGCTATATTTCATTGTATTAATTCCGATTAATACGGAAATATAGCGCTTTTTTTGAAATATGTCAAATTCGGCTAAAAAAGTTCTAATTGAACCGGTTGACGCGGTTTAGGCGCCTCTTTTTGCCCCCAAAAATTAATTATATCGCCGTATTGTTTGTCCGTTATCGAAACCATACTAACCGAGCCTTTCGGCGGTATAAACGCCTCTATTCTCTGAACGTGAGTCTTCATCGCCTCTTTACTTGCGCAATGCCTGATATAAACGGAAAATTGCATCATTGTAAAGCCGTCGTTTAATAAATTTTTTCTGAATTTAGCGGCGTTTTTCTGATCCTTTTTATTTGCAACGGGCAAATCAAAAAACACAAATAACCACATAATTTTATAAGCGTTTAAACAATTCTGCGCCATCCTCCTACTCCAAAGTCGGATAAATTATCTTTTTATCTTCTCCCGAAAAACATCTCGCTAACGAAGCGGTAGTCTGCGACAATCCGACCATAAAAGGTCTTTTAACGTTAGGATATTCAGCGTCTACTGTCAAAATTTCAAGCAGTTTTTTCTTCATATCGCTTGTTAATCCGGTAGCGTCGGGGCGTTCCACAGATATATTGTAAACCGCCTCGTCCACAAACGGCCTAAACGGCTCCATAATATCGTCCGCTAGACAAAAGGCGTTATATCTATTACAATGATGTATCCCAAGCGTCGGCAATAATCCCGATCCCGTTAAACTTCTGGCGACCGCCGATCTCACTACGGCGTAACCGTAATTTAGAGCGCAGTTAGGAAACTCTCCTCCGACATCTCTTTTAAACTCGATATCTGAAAATAGCCGTTTCCAATAAACTCTAGCCGCTACCGCTTCGCGATTGTCCGCGTCGCCGCTTTTAACTGAGTTTTTATATTCGTAAAGTTTGATATAATCTTTATTCAATTTTTTGAGTAATCTTATCTGATTGTCTATTTTTGCTTCGACAGTCTGTTTCCACAACTTTTTCTTTAGCGGTTCGGATGCGTTGATCTGATTTGAGAATATTTCGCTCTGTATATGGTTGCCGTCGAGATTTAGCAACAAACTTTTTGGATTATGAGTCGAATCGCAAAAAACGACGGCGACGTTGTTCTCTATCAGTAACTCCAAAACCGACATCGATACGCTAATTTGCCTATTGTCTATAACGACAAATCCGATATCCTCTACCGGAAAAGTCGTCTCCGGTTTTTCGTCAGTATGCGGTTTATATACCAACTGGGAGTTCTTGATATGAAGATAACAAGGCGTGGAGAAAAAAATCGTCTTCTTTAACATAACTTTTTCCCGATTATTCCGTAAATTTCATAATCGGAATACAAAAGTTAAAAAATAAATTTTATCTTCCCGTCGTTAGTTATCAGGAAATCTTTATTCTCGATTAAGGCCTTGAATTGAGAATGTAACAACATTCTTTGCGGAATATACTCCTCATTATTTTTAAAAGAGATATTTATTTCTTTTAATTCTATACTTGCTCTGGATTCTAAATGATGCCTCAAAGAAATTCTACCATATTCGTACTTCTTTTGCGCGGTCATAGACGAAAAACCGATAATTTTATACAATCTTTTTGACAGTTCTTTTACGTTATCTTTGATGCTATCAATTTCTCCTTTACTGTTTTCATATAACAATACCATCATTCCTCTTTTTAATTTCTGACGTAATTGAAGCCCGTTTTTTTCATCGGGCAGTTTTGTATTTTTTGACTTTGCGAGTTCAAAGTTACTAACAAGTATAAAATCTTTTTTCGGTTTATTGGCGATTGTCCCTTCGTATATCCCCATCATATAATTACTATCGTTCGTTACATAGATATTTTCTTTATACTCCTGTCCATCCTTAGATTTATCTCTATGATTCTTTAAGATTATCGGATTTGCAATATTCGTCATTTGATATCTAACTTTATTTATCGGGATTTTTTTCTCTTCATTCATCCAGATAGTTTCCGATATCGCCTCGGCAAAACTTTTACCGTCAGTCGTTCGGCGCTCAATAACCGCCCTAATTTTTCTTCTAATTCCTTCGTCGACAATATTATCTATCTCTTTTTCGTTTTTCAGACTATTTACAGGTTTTCTTACGACATAACGCAATTTTTCGTTATTATTTTCGTCTTTTCTTTTAATAGCGCCGTAGAAAGTATCAAGATGCAACGAACCTCGAAAAGTATCTCCCTGCATATAGATTGGCTTATTCTTGCCGTCGTTACCTTCCGGATACTTTATTTTACCTCTAATTCTTAATTTCTTCTTACTTTGTTTAAGCGTTTTATCTTCAAAATGATGTTTTACTATGATTTCATCCTCGATTTTTTTTATATCTTCGACAAATGTAGCCCATGGCTTTTTGAATGTCGGTCTTAAACCTCGCTCGGCATCTTTATAAAAGGTAGATAACAAATTGTATTTCGGTCCGGTAATACTTGCCAATACAATAGCGTCGACGGTATGATGACTATGTTTATTTCTAGATTTTATATCATATTCGTTCTGTACTCCCCATATTTTCCTAAATTGAGCGGTCATACTCCCTTTTATTGAGTTTACATCGTCAAATACGGTTTTTAGATAAGCCCTTGCATATTTTGTTATAATGGCGGTATCGCGTAACTGTCTATTTGTAAATCCTGAAGGAATATCTTTTATTAAAAATCTGTCGTATTTTTGTTTGAGATAATCCTTTTTTAATATCAAATAATTTTTCCATTGGATAGCTTTGTCCTTATCTTCCTTAGAACTAGAGTTTTTTGAAGAATTTTTTGCCTTATTAATCTGTTTTTCAAAATTTTGATATTCTTCTTTCCAATGTTCTATTCTCAATAAAATTTCCTCTATATTTGGAAGTTGTTGAGGAATCATATTTTTCTTAATATTCCTATTAAAATCGTTATGGCATAACGTCAGATTAACTTGCGAATCGTCAAAAGATAAACTTCGAGGAATAGTATGCTCAATATCATAAATGGGATTGTCGGATAAGAAATCTGAAATATTTATCTTTTTTCCCGTATATAGACACATATGGCGCTGTTCCTCCCATAATTGATATTTTAGTATATCTGTTTCAGTAGGTTCAATTTTGAGGGTATCTTTAATTTTTTGAGCGCATTCTTTTTTGTTTTTTTCCAGTTCGTTTTGATATCTTTTTATAGCCGCTCGCATATTTGCATCGTTAAGTTCTCGCGTCAGTTCAATATTTATTGTATCGTTAGACGATATTTTGTTTTCTTTAATTAAAGTATTTATTAGTTTTTTTAATTGATGTAGAGTTTTCATCGCCATAGGATTTCTAACAGATTGAGTACGAGGAGACCCCAAATATTTTTTTCCATCCGGAGCCGGTTTAGCGTCCGGATATATATCTAAGTCGGATGGATGAAATAATTTAGTTAAATTTTGTTCGGGAATATCGTATTTATCCTTTAATAACTCGATTATCTTCTCGTCAAGTCGTTTTATCTTGATAAAATCGTTCCTTTTAATCATTTTTTCCAATAAAGAAAAATATTCATCGATAAAGGTTACCCTTTCCGATTCATTCAAAGATATAAAATCTTCGCCCAGCTCAGAATCTAACTTTTTTATAAAATCTTCTTTTTCTATTTTTAAACTAAAATGATTTTCTCTGTATTTGTAAATATATGAATTTATTATGTTTTCTACTTTTTTAGAATTTCTAAAAACGTCTATTAGAGATTTAATATCCTCTTTTATTTCGCTAAGCTTATTTTTATTTTTCTCATCAACCGCCTTGCCAAGATTCGCAAAATACGCGGAGTAAGAATACAAAAGCCCTTCTTTAAGATATGGTAATATTTTTCTGATTGCGCATAAACTGAGACTTCCGTATCCCTGTTTTAGTTTTATCTTACTGAGTTTATTCGCTTTGTCTTCATCGAGTTTTAGTCGATTAATCCCAAATTCTTTGATTTTTTCAACGCTGTCGAAATTAAATAGTACATGCCAAATAGTTTCATAATTTATTATGGATTTTTTATTATCTTTTTCTCTGATGTATTCAAAATTAATATTTATCCAATCGTCTCCAAATATTTCTATCAACTGAGAAATAGTCGGACACCCGGATACTAAAGTCCAATCTGTATAATTTAACGTCATATCTCTATTTTTATTAGTTATCCTTTTTCTAATTTCTTCAAAATCAAAATTTGGTTTTGACTTTCTCAAAAACAGAGGTTTTATCATCAATTTTTCTTCGTCGTTTAAGAACCTTTTTTCATTTATAACTTTTATCGAGTTTATAAATTGTAAAGCTCTGAATTCTTCAAATAATGGATGGGAAATAGGACATCTTGGTTTTGATTTTTCAAAAACGCATTTCCCAACTAATCCTTTTTGGGATTTTAACGGTCGTTGAAAAAAAATCGCTTTTTCCAGCTTTATAGATAATTCTTTTGAAAATTGTTGAATTTCGCATATTTTTTTGAATTCTGATAAATAATGTTGTTCTCTTGACGTGTATTTGCTTCGTATCTTGTCTCCCTTTTTATACAATTCGTAAAAATATTCGCCTAAAGTAAGAGTTCCGATATTTTTATTTATTTCGTTTATACCGCTGTTTACTTTTCCGTCCTCATTTGCTTTTGTCGTTTCTAATCGATTGCTTTTATATCCTCTTCTTTGAGCTATATGATATAACGCTCTGCCAACTTCGTATAACGGTAATTTACTTTTTGCAGACATCGCTCTAAAATAATAAGGATTTTTGTTTGTCGCTTCGTCAGTTTTTAGCCACTCCAAAAAATCTTTACTCTTAGGATACTCTCTTTTAAAACCTTTTTTATATTTTGCCCATTTTTCAAGTTCTTCTAAAGTCAAAGGAGACATTTTGTTTTCTATTAATACTTTTAAAGTTTCATACTTTCTCAATCTTCTTCTGAATTTTTGTCTTCGAGCAAGTCTAAAGGACGTTCTTTCCGCCGCTTTTGACGATTCGACTCCCTTTTCAATTTTTACCCCCTCTGAAAAAATAAATACGCCGCTATCGATTAGTTTATGTTCACCCCTCTCCTCTTCGACAATCGCCCAGCCGATCGAATTTGTTCCGAGATCGAGTCCTAAAACTTTTCCCATTAAACGCCCCCAAAATTATCAAATAAACTATTATAACATAATGAATAAAAAATAATTTATTAAATTTTATTGATTTTTATAAATATTTTTATTATTATCTCTTTATCAAAGATCTTATCGCAATAAGGCTATATGCCGAAGGTCGTTTCGACCTATGTCTCCGCTTAGGCGGAGTTTTTTTTATAAACGGTCATTGTTTTTGCGCCCGTCGGTTTTTTGAAAAGAGAATTTGACACATATGAGTCGCGTCGATAACGCGCGACAATTGTCGCGCGGCGCTCCTCGATAAAAAATTGACACATATGGAACAGATATTTTCGGATAAAGTAACTTCATTACCCTTAGCGCTTTGGAAAGTAGAGGGAAAATTGACGCATATGTGTCATTTTTTTTAATTAGTAAATTAATTATCATTTTCTAAAAATTTATGCAAATTTTTGTAAAGAGTTTTCTACTTTTAGGTGTTATATATATATACAAAGAAAAAGGAGAAAACTTTATGAAAAACAAAAAACATCTATTTCACTTTATAGTATCCGAATCTATGAATAAGAATGTCATAGATTTTTTACTAAAAGAGTTCAAAATTAATACGTTCAGCAAACTGTTTGAAACTATGTTTCGGCTTATTGACAAAAAAATCCCAAAAATGAAGAGAGTAATCGGAAATCATCGCTCCGAATACGCCGTTATAGACAATACCGACGATAAAAGGTTGGATAAATACCTTAGAATCAGCGAAGCGGACTATCTTCAAATAAAAAGATGGCATTCCTTGTATAACGAATTCGGTATGGCTTCAACGGTTCGAGATATTATCTTGTTTTTTTATAACGGCGTTATGAAATACGGGTTGGAAGGATTTCTTGAGCTTGTTGGTAAGAAATTAAGGGTCGATAAGTTGGAAAAGGACTTTTTGGATAAAATGACACAACTGTTAAATATAACCGCTCAAAAACGGCTATTATACGAGCTCGTAATCGAAAATTACCCCCAATACGTCTACTCTACGTAAAATTATTTTTTATTCCTCAAAAAACCGACGGGAATACTATTCTATTTCTCTAACTCTCAAAAGGTCTACGTTTATTTTGATCAACCTTTTTTTCTGACTGTAACAATTTTCATCGTTTAGTATCTGGAAGGTATGTTTTCCTTTTTCGAGTTCGATAACCAGCGGGGAAGAAAATCCCCAATCCACCCAGGAACCTCTTTGCGGAAAGTATATAGTTCGAGTTTGCTTTCCGTCGAGAAATGAAGACCTTATAGCGGCTCTCTCTCCTGTATTGACGGCGCCGGCGCCGTTTTGATATCTTATATCCAACATATATTTTCCGGATTTTTTGACGTTAAAGACGAAATTTATATAGTCGCCTAACTTTTTTCCCCAATTTCCTATGTAACCCGACGAGTTATAGGTCGATTTGTCGAGATAGAACGATATTTTAGCGTTAGTTCTTTTTACGTTAGAAATATTTTTGGTTAGAATTTCTCCGCCGCTAAACTTCATTCTTTCCGCTTCGACGAAAAAGGCGTTTTTGGCGCTTTCTACCCAAATCGGCGTCCCTTTTAAAGCGGGGAGATCGCCGCTTTCCGAAGTCAGAAAGTATTCTATCGCTTTATCTTCCGGTTTGAGCTCGTAAGAGCCGCCGTCGATTGTCGTTTGAAAAACCCCATTTCTGAAGAGGTTGAATCCTTTTTGATTTTTTTGATTCCATTCCATATAATATTTATTTTTGTAAATATCCAAAACGGGGTAAGGTATCTGAGGAGCGTAGGACGCGGCGTCGTATTTTGGCGTAACCGGCTCAAAACTTTTGGGGGAGTTAACGAGTTCGATTTGAATATTATGTTCGCCTTTCATATCTTGCGGGACGACAAAATCGACCGGCGCGATCTTGCCGTCGAAGTAGTATGCCGATATTTTATCGCCGGTTCCCGTAATCTTAACGTTTAATATTGAGTCCTTGTATGCAAATCCTTCAAGAATCGCTCCGTTTTTCATAGAGTCAAAAATAACGGGATTCAGCGATAGTCCCTTTTCATTGAAACTCATACCAAACATTACTCTGTATATAAAGGAGAGGAATCCGGCGACGGACCACAGTTGTCTGTCTGAATTTATCGCCGTCCCGGCGCTGTCGCCCGTCGTCGCGACAAGATTTTCTTTGAACGTCAAAAAATGCGCCGCCGATCTGACGGAAGTTGCAAACTCAAATTCAAGCGTCTTTACGTCGCCGGCTTTTTTTGCGGCAAGCCCCCTGTACGCCTGGACAAAAGGCCATATAGCGTCGTTGTGATAGGGAGATATGCCGGTCAGTTGCGGAGCGACGACGGGAAAGCCGTAATCCGAAGGGGCGACGGAGTTTAAAACTAAGTAGCTTTTTTCCGCCGATATTAAGCCCGAAGTAATCGCAAGAGATTCTCCAAGACTTTCGTACCCCTCGTAAAGATAAGGGTAGGCTCCGTCTATTAAGTACGCTCCAAAATAGCCTCTGTTTTCAATCCAGAAATTTTTAATGATAGATTCCTTTAAATTTGCCGACTGTTTGGTCCAAATATCCGTATCGGAGTTAATTCCAAGTTTATTCGACATAATTTCAAGAATTTTAAAGGCTTTATAGTATAAAACGTTTACGTTTAAGGCGAAAGAGTCGCCGATATTTACCGGCTCCATCCATATAGGATAGGTTTGTTCTCTCCAGTCTAAAAAGGACTCTTCGCCTCTAAAAAGCCCGTTGTTTTGGCAGAAATTTACTTTTAAATCCTGCAATACGCTGTTTTTGATAGTATCGTAGACTTTTTTATAAAAATCGGCGTCTTTTGAGCATAGAGCGGTCTCATAAGCCGCCAAAGCCCATACGATACGATCGGAGCTTATAGGGTAAGAGCCTCCGGTGCCGGTATCTTGTAAGATCAAACCGTTATCTATTCTGGTTTCGAGAGACTTGACGGAGGTTTCGGTAAGTAAAAATCCCAGCGACAGATAAATCGAGTAGGACATATCGCGCGTCCACGCCTGATTCCACTTCTCGCCGGCCGCGAAGTATCCATCTTTGTTAATATCCAAATACGCCTCTTCTATCGCCAATAAATACAAAGCGTCAATCAAAGGATCCGAGCAACTGAATTTTGGAAAATACAAGCCGGCGGTATTAACGGTTCTTGTTTTAGAGGCGCCGTAATAATTTGAAGTAATATTCGGCGAACCTTTAATCGCGTAAGACGCGGCGTTTGTAGTTTTATCGATTACTTTGCCGTCGGCGATCGAAAACATTTTTGAATCGTAATTATACGAATAGAGCGCGACAATTGTTGCAAAATAAATAAAAATAAAAAAATTTTTCATTGTCGATCGATCCTTGATAAATAAAATTATTTGAAAATTAATAAGAACTCGGTACCGCTTCCCATTTTTGAATTTAGTACAATATCGATTTTTAACCTTTCCGCAACGGCTTTTACGATAGAAAGCCCCAACCCGGTCCCTTTTTCTTCAGAATTGCTGTTTATTCGATAAAATTTTTTAAAAATATTCTCTTTTTCATTTTCCGGAATTCCCGGACCGTTATCTTTTATAGATAGAGCCGTATTATCGTTGTCGTAATAGATGTTAATATCAATTTTACCGTATTTTTGAGTATATTTTATAGCGTTATCTATAATATTTATCAAAATTTCTTTTAACATTCCGCGGTTGGTATTAACTTTTGCGCCGCTATCGTCGCAAAACGTCTCAATATCTATAAATTTACCGGCGGCTTTATTCTCTAAAAGGGCGACGGTATCTGAAACTATAGGATATAGTTCGTACTCTTTTAGTACGGGCTTGTTTAGATCGGCTTCGATTTTTGATAGATTGAGGATAGAATTGACCATATCCGAAAGGCGAATCGATTCTTTAAGGATTATTTTGAGAAAATCTCTCTGTTTATCTATAGATAAGTCGTCGTTGTATATCAGCATCTCGGAAAAACCTTGTATCGAAGAGAGCGGAGTTCTGAGTTCGTGGCTGACGTTTGATACAAAATCAGCTTTTAATTTATCCATCTCTTTTTCTTTTGTAATATCGATAAAAACCAAGATAAATCCGAGCAGCTTCTCTTTATTGTTAAAGAATTTAGTCATCTGGATTGAATATATTCTGTTATTGATACTCCATTCTGTTTTATCGCTTTTAGCGGAACTGTGAATGAAAAAAAACACCTTCTGTTTAATATAGTCGTTTAATTTGGTATCCATAATCGATTTGTCGTCCGCCGTTTCGTCTTCGTCGTCAAAAAGGAGGTGTTTAGCCCTTTCGGTTACTATGTTTATTTTACCGTCCGGGAAAAGAACTATTACTCCGTCGAAGATGTTTTTTAGAATATATTCCATACGGATAAGCAATTCTTCAAATATCAAGTTTTTGTTCTCAATCTCTTCCCTATATTCGAGGTTCGTCTTTTTTAGAAAATAGAGTTCTAAGCCGTCTAGAATGATTTTCATTAGATCTTCGATACAATACGGCTTTTGGAGGATTTTATAAAAACAGTTTGAATTAACGGCTTCCATAAGTTTTTCTTTAGAGTTTGCGTTGTCTATAAGAATGCAGGGGATATTTGGGTTTAAATTTAATATCTCTTTAACAATCTCCAAAATGTTTTTTCCCCGAACCATATAAGTTAATATTGCCAGATTTACTTCGCGGTTGGTTAATTCTTTGATGATATCCGAAACTTCGTTTAGATATAAATAAACGCAGCATTTTGAAGTCGACGGGATAGATTGGATATCGTTTTTGATAAGATCGCCGTCGTCTACAACTAATATGGTAAATTTATCTCCGTTATTAACGCGATTGTTTAAGACTGTCTTATTTTTAAGTAAAACTGAACTATCCATAATCTATAGAATATAATAAAAATATTTTTAATTGTCTACTTTACTATAAATAATTTTACATTTATAAAAAAATATTCTATAATCTAAGTAGAGGACGGCGCTGAGTATTATGATTACTACGGATATCAAACCGGACATATTGATAGACTACTTCGACGATAGAGAGAATACCAATCCGATGGTTGTGGTTTATGTAAGACCCGAGACCAACGAGGTGCAATACGAGAAGGCGTTGATTCTCGGCGTTTCGCCTTACGCCGACGTGGTTTATCTTGCGAATCTAAACGGTAAGGTTTTTCTTCAAAACGCGCTAATTCTCGATCATTACGCTAGTCAATACAGATTTTCTATAAACGCGGGAAACGAGATCGAACAATATCCGGAAATGGTCGAGCAATTTGAAAAACATTTCGGCGTAAATTTTGATAAAGACAAGATCGTCGGATCTTTCGACGCTATGCCAAAACTTGATCTCACCGCCGACGATATGTTCGATATCATCGTCGATAGCAAGGATTTTTTGAATTTTTACGGACAGACTATAAAAAAAATCAAGGGTTATTACGTTGTGAATTATAACATCCCCGCCTTAGTTAAGCGCTATACTCCGGACGTTAATATTTTTGTCATGGCGGCTAGATCCAAAACGCCGGATTGCAAGTTTGAAGAGATCAATCAATCGATATTCGAACAGATGGAGCAAAACGTAAGGACGCCGATAGTCGACGAAGATCTACTGAAGGAACTCAAATGGAATGAAAAAATCAAGCGGACGTATCATATTTCTAAGAATCATATCATGGCGATGTTTGATATGATGGACTTTATATTCAGATCGAATGGGGAGAGAATCGGTTTCATCGAAACTCCGCTTGGAAGAAGACTCGTCGAGGATCTTAAATTTACTGAAGATATGTTGTTTAAATTGAAAGAACATCCCATCGTTTATATTAAGGAGAAACAAAAAAAGAAGAAACTTGTCAATATAATCAACTATGCCAGAGATAAAACTATGGAAGAATCGGTCGAAATTATCGGTTCTATAGTATTTTAGTTTTTACCAAACTTCAAAATTGTTTTTTTCGTTAAAATCCGGTAAATATTGGTCGTTTCCGTATATATAATCTTGAATAAACCCGTTTTTGAAATTAAGCTCGCGAGCAAGATTGACGATTTGTTCGTATTCGTCCCTGCGTAGTTTTCTGTTTATTTTATCATATCCTATTTTGAGGTATTTTGGAGAATATTGGCTCATAATACTAATAAATATCTTATTTCCGAAACTAAAGTAAAGATTATTAAGAACTTCTTCGCTATTTTTGATAAAATCAGGCATTACCAGATGCCTGACTATGACGCCGCTGAGAGCTTTTCCATTAGCGTCGAGTCTGAGATTTCCCTTTTTTTTAAATAGGAATTCCAAACCGCGCAGAGCGACGACGTTATAATTTTCAAGATTTAGGAGGTATTTCGACGCCGAGGCGTCGGCGAATTTGTAATCAAAAAGAAAAATATCCATATATTCGCTCGCCGTTTCAAGAGATTCGAGAGATTGGTAACCGCTGCAATTGTAGACCGTCGGAATATCAATCCCTTTTGAACGTAAATATTTAACACCTTCGATAATATGAGGAAGAAAGTGGTCGGGAGTAACGAAATTAACGTTTTCAGCGCCGGATTCTACAATTTTATCGAGACTATAGAAGAAATCCTTTAAATTATAGAACTTTTTATCTATCGGATTTTGACTTATTTGCATATTTTGACAAAATGGACAACGAAGCGAACATCCGGTAAAAAATATTGTTCCCGAACCGTTTTTAAATGAAATCGGCGGCTCTTCCCCTTTATGCAATAAAATAGAATCTACGCTCAATTTCGCCGTTTCTCCGCAGAATCCGGCTTTACGATACCTATTTACGCCGCATTTTCTTGGACACAACAAACAGTTCTCATATTCGATAAAATATTCTCTAAAATTCATAATATCAACTCATTCGGACTAAGCCATAACGACTTGGGATCTATATTTTGTTCAAACGCTCCGTCGCGGTTGGCGTAGCAATATATACAGCCGTTTTTGCACGTTCCCCTACCGCCGATATCTTTCGATTCGACGCATTGGCAAGGCGCATAGTTTTGAACCGCCGAGCCCTTTCTTTGAGATTTTGATATAGGAATTTCTTTAAGATCGGGAATAACTTTTCTCAAATATTTCATAGACAAACATTGAGATTGAGGCAATAACGCCGAATCCCTCTCTTTTATCCCGGGAGAACAGCATACGCTCAACTCTATGCCGAATTGTTTTGCTATATCTCTCATTTTTAGACACAAATCTACAAAATCGTCGTAACCGATCGCAATCATTTTGTCGCCGTTTTCTCGAAGAATTTTGTCTAATTTTGGCGCTATATTTTTATAAGCCCCGTCGATATGACATTTGCTGACTATTACTCTCTCCGTTTTATCCCGCCATATTTTGCAAAGGCTCTCAAAATTTGAAAGATGCCATTCGATAGATAATTTTTCGGTAATAATTATGGGATCGTAACGCGCCCAAACGGCGTATTTGGAGAATTTGTCGACTATAAGATCAAGCGCGGCGCTTGTATCTACTAAGTCGGGCGAGTTGGATTCTAAATACCCGGGATAGTTGGTCGCGGTTATAAAAAACGTCTGGTATTTAAAACCCCTATTTATCAGGTCGTCTAAATGCGGAGTTAATTTTGCCGGATTTTTCGTCCAAAAATTCAGCGCTATTACGTCGTCGGGATTCAAACTGACTTTATAAGGCTTGTCGTTGAAAGGATTGGGGACGTAGCAATATCCAAGTTCGACCTTATCCGTAAACCAATCCATAAAGAAAGCCGGATCGGTTCTCCTTGAAAATGTTATAATATATCTCTTTGGCTTCATAATATTTACCCCAAGCGCCCGCTTCGTAGTTTAATATCAAATTCTCCGATATTTTACAATCTTATTTTAATAAAATAAGCGCCCGACATTTTTTTGGGAATAAAAATATTTGTTTCATATGCGTCGAATTTGTTTATCATGGAAAGATAAGCCTATTGATGAAATAATGGCGTTAAATTTTACAAAGGTCGATAGCGAAGCATGGTTAGGGCATCCCTAACTTGCGCACGGAGAATAACGGCAATATCTTACCAAATTGACACATATGCGTTAAACCAAAGACGCGTATGCGTCATAATCTTTCGGGAAATTTTTTGTCGTCCATATAATGTTGGGAACAAATAACATAAGGAGACAAATCAGTCCAACGTATGAAAATCCGAAATTCAAGTCTGCCTCGCTTTCTTGAGTTTATATTATTTAGATAGATGATCTTCTATAGATCGTTCATCTAATAGAAAACTTTCAGCTCCTATATATAAAATACCGTCATCGTCGTGTCTTGGGACGATGTTGTCGCGTACAACAACAATTTTTTTAAAAGAATCGCCTATTTTTTTTAGAGGAGCCGTTTCTTGTTCTCGTTTTTCGTTACTTGAGATAGACAGCGCCGTTTGAATATAATATCTTTGATGCCCTTTATTTATTACAAAATCAACTTCTAGCTGGACTTTTTTGCGTTCTCCATTCACATTAATTTCATGTTCAACTACGCCGACATCGACGTTGTATCCTCTACGAACTAAATCGTTATAGATAATATTTTCCATGATGTGTGTTTCTTCAACTTGCCTAAAATTCAACCGGGCATTTCTAAGACCGACATCCGCAAAGTAATATTTTAACGGCGTGCTAAAATATCGGGAACCTTTGACATCGTATCTGTTGGCGCGATAGAGTACATACGCTTCTTCAAAATAATTCAAATATTTTGAAATAGTTGTATGCGAAATGTTTATGCGTTTTTCCGATAAAAATCTTCGGGATAATTTGTGAGGATTAGTCAAAGAGCCAATCGCCGATGAAACAAAATCGAGCAATACTTCAAGCGCTTCATAGTCGTTTTGAATATTATTTTTCTCAATAATATCTTTGATATATGTTTCTTGGAATAAATTTTTTAGATACTTGCTCTTTTGCTCATCGCTTTCTAACGAATAAATGTAGGGCATACCGCCGAAAACAATATAGTCGTTAAATACCTGAGATTTATTTTCGTACAAGTTATATATTTCCGAAAAAGATAACGGATGCAGATGAATTTCGTCGCCCCTGTCTCTAAACTGCGTCAAAACATCCTTTGAGAGCATTTTTGAATTGCTACCGGTAACATAAATATCGACATTGTCTACCTTCATTAGCCCAAGAACAGTATCGACAAATGTTATATTTTTTTCTGAATTTTCGATATATGGATTTTTAACAGACTCAGACAACTGTATTTCATCGATAAAAACATAATATTTTTTGTTCTTGTTTGTTATCTCGCCTTTGATATATTCATTTAAATTAAACGGATTTCGATATTTTAGGTTGTCGATGTCGTCCAAAGCAATGGCGATTATTTGATTTTCTTTAACGCCTACCGACGACAAATACTCTTTATATAACTTGAATAGCAAATATGATTTTCCGCAACGCCGAATACCCGTAATAATTTTTACTCTTCCGTTGTCTTTTTTATCGATTAATTGTTTTAAATAAAAGTCTCTTTTAATACGCATACATATCCTAACTTGAACAATTTGGCGTATTTTCGCCTTTTTTGCTCGTGTTTATAATATCATATTTTAAATATATAAATCAATACGACTCGAACAATTTCGGTGGAATTCCACCTTTTTTGTTCAAGTTCATACTAGCATTGGTCTATTTCTTTTTTTTAAGTTTTTGATTTGGCAATTCATCAAACATAGCGTTAAACAGTCCTGCCAAATATTCTTTGCTCGAAGCCATCTTCTACCTCATCATATCTTCCAACGCCTTCAATCCTCTGATAAATTCGTCAGGGCGGTCGTGGTGAATGTCGTGCATCGAGCCTTCGATATTGCCGATAAGCGCGTTGTTCGGCAAAAGTTTGTGAACGCGCTTTGCATCCTTGTCGTCGAGCGCCGCCATGAGAATGCCGTCTTCGTCGTAGTACGATTTTGAGCCTTTCGGTTTTGCGACGTGGAGAAACACCGACGGGCATTTGACCGCTTGCAACGTCTCGGCTTGGTTGAAGCCTTCAAACCACGAGAAGTCATAAAACATCAAACCGAATCGCAAATCGTACTCGCCGTTGCCGTCCTGCATATTTGCGGCAAGCGTGTACAAATTGTTCAGTTGCGTGAACTCAGGATAATACCAAATTCTCGGAATAGTCCCGGGATTTTTTTCCAAATATTTCATCGCCGGATCTACGACTAAGAATTTCCATACGTCGGTTCCGCCTTGATTGAAATATTTTTGTATAAAATTATTTTTAATATAATACTTGGTATACGAGTCTTCTCCGCTTTCAAAAAAGTCGCGCATCAATTGGAAACCTTTGTACGCGAATGTTTTTTCCGCGCGACCTTTTTCCGTTGTGAAAAACGGCGCGTCTTCGATCAATAGCCCGTCGATTTTGTCGGGAGCATTGGCCGCTACCCACGTCGCCAAAAGTCCTCCCGACGAATGCCCGGAGATGATAACGTTTTCGCCGACGACATTGTCGATAAACCAGATAATATCGGCGCCGTTTTTTAAGATAGGATATTTTTCAGGATTTTTGCTCGAACCTCCATGCCCGTAGCAATCGATCGCAAAAACGCGATAGCGCTTGACCAGATACGGCAATACGTTGGCGTAATCTTCCCACGTCGTTTCCTGACCGTGAATTAATAACAACGCCTTTTTATCGCTCGCGTTTTCTCCATAGTTGATAATAGAACCGTCGGGCAACGTTACCTGTTTTTCAACGACGCCTAACTTTTGAATCTTCTTTATTCTTTGCTTGGGCAGATTCATGTTGTACGATTTGAAGCTAAGTAAACCGACCGTTATCAAAACGATAACGCTCGCTAAAACAATTAATATTTTTTTCATTTGCTAGTCCTTTTATGCCACTCCGCCATTTTATTTATGAGAATTTTAACGCTCTCTTCTTCAGCCTTTTTGTTCGCTTCCGAGTTGCCGCCCATTCTCAAAAAATATTTCGTATGACGATAAAAAACAATCTCATGTAATCTCCTTGCGATAAATGTAACGTTTTTTTTAAATTTAAGCAATGCAAATTATTATTTAAAATCCTCGTCGGTTTTTTGGAGGCGGGAAAAATTGGACGCATATGTACTCCGTCAGTTTTTTGGAGGCGGAAAAAAATTGGACGCATATACGTTTTTAATTTAACGCATATGCGGCTTTGATTCGACGCATATGAAACAAATATTTTTATTCCCCCAAAAAAACCGCCGGGATACATTTCAAATATTTTTATTATTAGAACACTATTATCTTGCCAAAATGTCTAAGTAAATTTATACTAGAGGAAGAGGTATGGAGGCGCGTTATGCTCGAAATGGTTGATTTAAAATCGAATCTTTCAAAAAAGGAATTCAAAGAACGAAAGGATAATTTCAAAAAAGAATTAATGACGTTGCAGCAAAAAATTCATAATGTCGGAATCCCTGTCGTTATTATTTTAGAAGGCTGGGGAGCTTCCGGCAAGGGAAGTCGAGCCCGGGATATTATTTCTTATTGGGATCCTCGAAGGTATAAGACGCATTCGATTGGCGAGCCCAATACCGGCGAACTACGATTTCCTCGAATGGCGCGCTATTGGAAAAAAATACCGCAAAAAGGCGAGATAGCTGTTTTTGTTAGGAGTTGGTATCAGGAGGTGCATACGGCGATTTTGGATACCGGCGAGACGTTTAAAACTTCTCAGGCAAAATGGCGGGAGCGAATTCGCGACATTCAAAATTTTGAGCGACAGCTCGCCGATAACGGCTATTTGATAATTAAGTTCTTTCTGCATATATCCCGCAAAGAGCAAGACCGCCGTTTTAAGGAGCTCTTGTCAAATAAAAACACAAAATGGCGGGTGACCGATCTTGACCAAAAGCATCACGAAAGATATGAAGAGTATTATGAAATATTTGATTCTATTTTGGAAGAAACGCATAGAATGTATGCGCCTTGGTATGCCGTGTCCGCGACCGACGAAACTTACGCGATAAACGAAATGTATCAAACTATTATCGAGCAGATGAATAAGGCTATTGAAAGGAAGGAATCCGATTTTAAACACGACTTTTCAGTATTTGCAACAAAGAATTTTCATCTGTCTCCCAAACTACGTTTAGCCGACGTTGATTTAACGCAAGCGCTCGAACAAGAGGAGTACAAAGAACGACTAGAGAAAACTCAGGCAGAGTTGAGCGACTTGCATAATAAATTGTATCGTAAAAAAACGCCTATGATTATTATCTTTGAAGGTTGGGACGCCGCGGGCAAGGGCGGCGCAATACGACGGCTAGTCTCCTGTCTCGACCCTCGAGGTTGCGAAGTAATTCCTATAGCCTCCCCTACCATATATGAAAAAAATCGTCATCATCTGTGGCGTTTTTGGAATGCGTTGCCAAAAACCGGACATATTAAAATTTTTGATCGCTCCTGGTATGGTCGTTGTATGGTAGAACGCGTCGAAGGGTTTTGCACGGAGGACGATTGGAAACGTTCGTATACTGAAATCAACGAGTTTGAGGAATATTTGCGCCGCCAAGACTTTATTATTGTAAAATTTTGGTTGCATATCGACAAAGACGAGCAATTGCGGCGCTTTGAAGAACGAAAAGCCTCGCCTGAAAAACAATGGAAAATTACCGACGAAGACTGGCGAAATCGAGAAAAATGGGAGCAATATGAAACAGCCGTCGAAGAAATGTTTGCTAACGCCTCGACTGATTTTGCCCCATGGACTATTATTGCCGGCAACGATAAATACTTTGCGCGCATTCAAGTAATCGAGCGAGTTATTCAAGCGATAAAGGATCGGCTGTGAAAGGAATTTCTATGACAAAGGAACTTTTTATACAGGCGATATTAAAATTTACTTTGGGAGTAATACTTGTCGGATTGTTGATTTTTGGGTCGGCGGGAACAATCGCGTTTTGGAATGGCCGATTATTTATGGGGATTCTTTTTATTCCAATGCTTATTGCCGGAATTATACTGATGGTTAAAAATCCGACATTGCTAAAAAAACGCTTAAACGCTAAAGAAACTCAACGCGAACAGAGTATGGTAGTCAAACTGGGAGCTCTTATGTTCGCGGTCGGATTTATTGTCGCCGGATTGAATTTTCGTTTTAAATGGCGCATATTGCCGGCAAGCGTTTCGATAATCTCGGCGATAGCGTTCTTGCTTGCATATCTGCTTTACGCCGAAGCGCTTCGCGAAAACGCTTATTTGTCTCGAACGGTAGAAATTCAAGAAAATCAAAAAACGATAGATACGGGTTTATATGGAATTGTGAGACATCCGATGTATAGCGCAACGATACTTCTGTTTTTGTCGACGCCGCTTGTACTAGGTTCTCTTCTATCTTTTGCGATTTTTCTTATATATCCTTTCTTAATCGCTAAGAGAATCAAAAATGAAGAAACCCTGCTTGAAAACGAGCTGGAAGGGTATCGCGAGTATCAAAAAAAGGTGAAATATAAATTAATTCCTTTTGTATGGTAAGCGCGGAGGGGATTCGTTATAATAAAAAAAAACGCAGGGGACTAAAAAATGAACGCGATCGTATCGGGCTTGATTAATATTGAAACAACGCTCAAAGTTAGAGGCTTTCCGATCAACTATTATCCGGTCGACTACCCTTTTTTCGGCATTCAGTCGAGCGTATCGGGCGTGGGATACAACGTTGCAAAAGCGCTTTTGACGTTAGGCAATAATATCGAGCTTGCGTCTTTTATCGCCGACGATGAAGAGGGAAAGCGCATTTTATCAAAGTTGAAAGCCGACGGAATTGGCGCGCGGTTTTTATATCAAGAATTAAAAGAAACTCCCGTTACGGTTGCGTTGAACGATAGCGAAGGCAAGCGACAGATACATTGCGACCTAAAAGATATTCAGGAAAAAACCGCAGACTTTGTCAAACTGGAATCGTCGATACGAAAAAGCGATTTGGTTGCGTTATGTAACGTCAATTTCAATCGCCCTTTGTTGAAAAAAGTAAAGGCGCTTGGAAAATTGATAGCGACCGATGTCCATGCGTTAAGCGATATCAACGATGAATACAACAAAGATTTTATGGAGCATGCCGATATTTTATTTTTGAGCGACGAGCGCCTGCCGAGCGCTCCGGAAGAGTTTATTCTTGAACTAAAAAAAAGGTATCTTCCCAAAATTATCGTCGTCGGGCTCGGCAATAAGGGAGCGCTTTTATACGCCCGCGCCGAAGATAAAAGATACAAGTTGGAGCCGGCTCATGTCGGAGAAGTTGTTAACACGCTTGGGGCGGGCGACGCGTTGTTTTCCTCCTTTATACACTATTATATAAAGGGCTGTTCGGCGGTAGAAGCCTTGACCCGGGCGCAAATTTTTGCGGCGCTAAAAATTCGTCATAACGGCGCGGCAAACGGATTCAGCGACGAAGATGTTATCGAAAAGTTTTATCGACAAATCAAAGTCGTTGCAAAAGAAGTAAATTGATAAAATATAGGACGTCCCGCGTAAACCGTCAGTTTTTTGGGGTGGGGAAATGAGCGCATATGTGTCAAAAACAAAATTCGACGCATATGCGACGCGGTCGCTCCTCGATGAAAAATGGACGCATATGGCGCTAAGAATAAAATGACACATATGGGACAGACATTTTAACCGGCAAATCCCCAAAATACCGACGGGTTACATTAAATATATTTTATTTCTTGACAAAATATGTAGTTTTATTAAATAATATTATTTATAATTATGAATACTTGTTGTAGAATTATTATCGTTAATTAAGTTTTTTAGTATGTTAGTATGAAAGAGGAAAAATATGAAAAAGTACTGCAGCGCGATTTTGTTTTTTTTAATAGGAACTCTTTGGGCAAGCGAGATAAGAGTCGTCGACAAAGTTATCGATCTTTCGCGCTGGGATTATCGCTCTCAACCGGAAGCGCTGCTCAGAGGGGATTGGGGGTTTAGTTTTAAGCGGTTACATACTTCGGTCGCTCAAACTGATAAAATAATAACCGTTCCGAATGGGTGGGAAAAAATTGGCGAAGAAAAATTCGGTTGGGGAACGTACGGGTGCGCTATTATTTTGCCCGAGCATCATGGAAACTTAAGCCTCTATGTTCCCTCTATGTATTCAACCGTGAGGATTCTCATTGACGGCGAGCTTGTCGCTTCTCAAGGCGTCCTTGGAACGAACGCAGAAACGTCCAAGCCCGATGAAAAAAAGTTTGTAATTGATATTGCTCCCGATAAAAAACAAATTGATTTAATAATACAAATTTCAAATTATCATTTAGCAAAGTCGGGGATGTATTCCGTTCCGAGTATTTGCGAAAGCGATTGGATACATAAAAAAGTCTCTAATGAAAGAATTTTGGACGCTCTAGCGCTCGGTTTTGGTTTATCAATTATGCTTGCGACATTAATGCTTGTTATTTTACGCGCGTCTCATGCGAGCAAACTTTGGTTTTGCAGTTTTATTCTTATATTTCTGATTCGCATCGGCGCAACAGGATCGCAAGCGTTGCGTCAACTTACCGGAGCGGGATATGTCTTAAATTTACGACTTGAATATCTTTCGATGGTCGGTATCCCGGTTTTATTTTTTGCAACTTTTTATTATCAATATAAAAAACATTTTATTAAGCCTGTTATCTTTACGCTTATAACGATAGGCGGAGCTTTTATGCTTATTAATATGGTTACGCCGACGTATTTTTTTACGGGCGCGCTTTCATTTCAACAGTTATATTTATTAGTTTCATTAGTATATGTGTTAATTTTTATTGGACGGCTTGTCAAAAGACGAGCGGATGGCTCGGCTTTTTTATTAGCGGGCGCTCTAAGCGTGGGATTATTTGGCGTCCACGATATTTTCGTTTCGTTAAGTATTCTTAATGGAGAATTTCTTCTATCGTTTGGATTTTTAATTTTTATTCTTTCGAATAGTTTGGGAGAAAGTTACCGACAGTTTCAAGAAAAAAAACGCGCCGAAGATATTGCGACGCAATTAAAAATTTCTTCCAAGCAAAATGAAACTCAGCTGCGCGAAATTCGCGATGCGATTTTACGACTACAAGATGGAAAAAAACTGTTACAAAACGCAAAAGATAGTTTGTTTTTAGCCGCGCAAAATATAACGGATTGTTTGACGCAAGTAAGAACTCAAATGGATTTGCAGGATACGTTTATTGAAGATAGTAAAAGCTCATCTGATTTAATGAGCCGGTTTTTAGTTTCGCTTGGCGACGGCTTAGAAAGTCAAAGTCAAATTTCTTTGAAATCCATTAATAATATTGACGAATTGGCGGTTAATACGGGCAAGCTTGTCGAAGAGTTTGCTGTCGCCGAGCAAAGTTTCGCCGGCATTTTGGAAAGCAACGAACTTGGTAAAGACAGTTTAATTAATATGTCGCAAACGATTGCCGATATTTCCAATAAATCCGCCGCGCTTGCCGATACGAACGAAGTTATCTCGCAACTTGCCGAGCAAACAAATCTTTTGGCAATGAATGCGGCAATTGAAGCGGCGCACGCCGGCGAGTATGGAAAGGGCTTTGCCGTCGTCGCCGAAGAAGTTCGTCGTCTCGCCGTGATGTCGACGGAACAAGCGAGCGAGACGGGAAAAATTTTGAAAGAGATCGGCGAATCAATACATAATACGGTCGTCGCTTCAGAAAAAATGGAACAAAGTTTTGCCGAAATTAACTCGCAAGTAAATAATTTCTCGACCGTCTTGCAAGGCATCTCTTCCTTTATTTATAAAACGAGTTCGCAAGGAAAAGTTATTGCCGGCTCGCTTGAAGATATGCGCGCCGAGTTTTCAAACGTGCGAGTTGAAAGCGAGAATGTAACAAACATACAAAAAAGCGTAATGGAAAACTTTGCAAAATTATTTGACGCCGCAAAGACTATCAACGGTAAAATCGAAACGATGATTCAAAGCGTCGACAAACTTTCCGGCGTGCTTCAACAAACTACCGACGCTTACAACGAAAACGATGCCGTCGTTTCGCGCTTGATTATGTTTATCAATGAAGATAAGTAGGTTTAGATTCTGAAATGCGCAAACTCTACGATCTAACTCGCGCGATTGAAGTTTCTCCTTTTTGACGATCTGATTGCCGTTTTTGAACGAATTGCCGGCGATCAAGCGTCGGGTTCTTGGGGGATTGACACATATGTGTCGAATTTTCATCGGGGAACACAGCGCCGCATATACAACCCCATATGTGTCAATTTCTGTCAAGGAGCGACGCGGCGAGTATAGCTCCATATGTGTCAAATTATTCATCGAGGAGCGACGCGACGCATGCAGCTCCATATGTGTCATTTTAAGAGACCGCCGCCCTAACCTATCCATATGTGTCAAATTTTTATCGAGGAGTAGCCGCGGCGAGTATAGCTCCATATGTGTCAAAATAAATTTGACACATATGCGTCCGATATATTTCTCCCGCCCAAAAAACCGACTAAAAAGTATTTCTTAATCAAAATATTAATGATAAGATATTAGGATTTTAATTTTACAAATCAGGGTTTAGCGCGGAGGAATAATGAAGTTTGCTCACTGCTCCGACATTCATCTCGGAAGAAGACCTATAGGTCCCAGGGGGGACTACTCAAACATTCGTTTTGAAGATTACTTTACGGTTTTCAGAAATACCATAGAGGAGTGTTTGAAGTTAAATATAGACGCTATGATTATAGCCGGCGATCTTTTTGATAGAAAAGAGTTGATACCCGAAGTTCTTGAAAAAAGCGAGGAGCTGTTTAGTATCCTTAAAGATAACGGCATACCCGTAATAACGATAGAGGGCAATCATGATAATATTTCCTTCGGCAAGGAATACGATTCGTGGATATTATATCTTGAGAAGAAAGGCTATCTATCTCGACCGTATTATATTCGCGATAATGAAGATTATCTATTTTATCCGATAAATATAAAGGGTTACAATTTTTACGGACTCGGATACCCCGGATGTTTCGTTAACGAGACTATAAAAGCTCTATCGGAACGTCTCGACGCCGAAGATACCGCCGACAATATCGTCATAGTCCATACGGCTCTATCGGGCAGCGAAATGTTTCCCGGTACGGTCGATAAAGAAACTATAGATCTGTTAAAAAATAAAGTTACGTATATCGCAGGCGGTCATTTTCATTCTTACTCGCAATACCCCAAAGAGTCGCCGTTTTTTTTTGTCCCGGGTTCGCTTGAATATTGGGATATAGCCGAAAGCGTCGAAGGTAAGGGTTTTATAATATTCGATACCGATACTAAAACCGGCGTTTTTTACAATTCTTCGCCGCGAAAAAAAATCGATATTTCTATAACTTCGGATCATTCCGATTTCGAAAGTTTCAAAGAGAGTTTTATTGAAGAAATCGATAAATATTCGATTAATCGGAACGAAGATATAGTCTACGTCAAAATCAAATTGTTAAAATCTTTCAACATCGATTCGTCGCAGATAGAAAATTACATTTTATCAAAAGGCGCGTTAAAAGTCGCCGTAAAAATACGGTATCCCGGAGAGGCAAGCGTTCTCGACGGCAAACTAAGAATTCTCGGAACAGACGAAGTAGAGATGGAGTTGATATCGCAATGGGAGTTCGTCGGGGAGAATAAAGAAGTAATTTTCAACTCTTTGAGCAGGCTCAAGCGGTATCAATCTGAAAATAACGAAACGCTTTTTTTTGAGGAGATGGAAAAATTGATTGATAACGTCGGCGGTAAATAAAAATACTATCTGAGGAACCGTAATGAAAATCAACAAAATAGTATTAAAAAATTATAGAAATCACGCTTTAAAAGAATTTACTTTTGACGAGGGGATAAATCTTATTTTAGGACCTAACGGCTCCGGCAAGTCGTCGATTGTCGAGGCGTTGGGCGTCGCGCTATTTAACGCCGAACCCCGAAACGGCAATTTATCCGACGCGATAGGCGTAGACGGTAAAAACGCAACTATAACCGTCGATTTTATAGGCGCCGACGACAACAACTATATTATTGAAAGAAAAATCGGGCAAGGAAGTTACGCAAGGCTATATTTAAACGGCGAACCCGGCAATCGCGCGGAGACTATGGATGAAGTCTACGAAAAAATGCGAAGTTTAGCCGGAATAAAGAAAAATGAAAAAAAGATATTTCAAAATATAATCACGGCTAGTCAAAATAAGTTTGTCAACATTTTTCTGGAAACTCCCGGCGAGAGAGAAAAGATTTTTAACGAGATATTTGATACCGAAATTTACAGAAAAATGTCCGAAGACTTTCTCAAAAAATTCGGGGACAGCCGAAACAGCGCTCTTCAAATAAAACAAAATCTATCTTTAGAAAAAAGCCGCTATATAGTCGACGCTTCCGAACTTGAGCAAATCCGTTTAGACCTAACCGAAAAAAGAGACGTTATAGAAAAAGAGTTCGCCGGGCTTAAAAATACTCAAAAAGAGCTCTCGATAGAAAAGAGCGCGCTGGAAAAAATTCAAAACGAAATAGGAGTTTTAAATAAAGACGTCGCTAATAAAAAAGAAAATTATGAAAATATAAAAAGAGAAATAGAGCAGAATTCAAATAATTTAAAAGAATCGGAAAACGCTCTAAAAATTGTCCGCGATAATAAATCAAATTACGATTTATACGAAATTAAATCGGCGGAACGCGCCAAAATATTTGCAGAGATAAGCAAGCTGGAAAAAGATAAAATTGTCTCCGACGAATTAAAACGCGAAATTAGCGAGTTGAGTATAAAAATTGCAGAATCGCAAGAGAAAATAAAAGGAAAAGAGGATACTTTAGCCGAAAAAAAAGAGGAAATAGCGGAAAAAAAAGAGGAATTTGAGTTATTTGAAAGAGATTTTGAATCAAAGAGAGCGGTAACAAAGGATAAATCAATATATTTAGAAAAGTTAGCTTCCGAATATTTAGAATTCTCCGATTTACGAACCGCTATAATCGATTTAAAAAAAGAAAACGATAAGCTCGAAGCGCTAATCGAAAATTTCAAAGATAAACTCGTCGATCCCGATTGTATTCTTCAAAAACTAGAGCTTTTAAAGAAAAAACAGAACGAGCTTCAACTGAATAAAAAAACGATGGATACTCTATCGCTTGATATAGAAACTTATCGAACAAGATTAAACGACCTTCGCGAAACCAAGACAAAATTATCGTCGGGTTATTGCCCGTATCTAAACGAAGAGTGTTTGAATATCAAAAACGACGTATCCCCGGATAAATATTTTGAAAGCAAAGAGAATGAATTTACGGTTAAAATCGACGATTTGAATAACGAATATCTGAAATTTAAAGGTTTAAGTTCGGAAATTGATAAAAATATCGGAGATATTTCCGAACAAAATAGAGCGCTGGAAGAAAACGCTCAAATAAAAGCTCAAATAAGCGATAATCAATATTCTATCGAACTAAATAATAAAAATATCGAGATTGATAAACTCAAAATTACTAATTTGTTATCCCAGTCGCATGCAGACTTATGCAAATATTTAGATAACGAAAATCTCGACGAGATAAATTTAAAGCTTTCGGGAAATATTTCTTCATTAAAAAGGGAGCTGGAATTAAACGAAGCCGAATTGTCAAAAATGCAAAAAGAGTTAGATCGAAAGAGAGCCGATATAACCGGCGAAGATAAATACGTTGAAAACTTAAACGACGAAATTATTAAATTAAAAGAGTCGTTAGATGAAAATTCCGCTAAAAAAAACAACTTAATTGAAGAAAAAGACAACTACGATAAGATAATATCGGATCTTCCGCAAAAAAAAGAGGAGTTAAACGCAATTAATAGCGAACTGCAAGAATTAAAAAATTCATACGATTTGTATATGTCCAATTTTAGTAAATCCGCGGAATTAGAAAAATATAAAAATAAAATCATAGAGTATAAAGACAATTTATTAAAAACTGAGGCGCATATAAAAAAATGCGAAACGGAGATTCTCAATAAAAACAAAATCTTCTCCGTTGAAAAATTAAACGAATTGACAGATTTGATCGCGCTTAACGATAATAAAATCGAAAATACGCTAAGTTCTTTAAGCGCGACAAAAATAGAGCTTAATAATATCGTAGATAAGATTGAAAAAAATATTTGCATAATAAAAGAAAAAGAGACGCTTGACAATGAAATAAAAAGATTAGATCTGACGCTGGACGTAACAAAAAAACTCAGAACAAAACTAAATGAAATGGGTAAACTTGTCGCGGCTCGTTTGATCGAGAAAATCGAACAAATATCTACAAATAATTTTAGAAATATTACCGGCAGAAACGAAGAGATTGTCTGGAAAAACAGCTCGACGGAGTCTTACGCGGTTTATCTCCGTAAAAATTCGGACGCTGCAAATGAAACGAGATTTGACATACTATCCGGCGGCGAGCAAGTCGCCGTCGCTTTATCGATAAGAGCGGCGCTGGCGAGCGCGTTTACTGCTACAAATCTGGCGATCTTCGACGAACCGACCATAAATCTGGACTCGGAGAGAAAAGAGGCTTTGGCTGAAAATCTTTCCGAAATATTTAAAAACTTGGAACAGACTATAATTATCACGCACGACGATACTTTTAGAGAGACGGCTCAGAAGGTTATTACTATTCCTTAGATCCGAGATTCATAACCTCGTAAGATTCGATATACCAAACGCTCCCCTTCTTAAAAAGGAAGTAAGTATAATATTTCTTCTCTATATAATCAATGTACTTATATTCTACGATAGTTTCAACTTTGGCTTTTCCCTCAGTATATTCGGTCCTCATAATTTTATAGCCGTGAGGTAAATAACTTATTTCATCTATCGAATTCTGCTTCAGATACTCTTTATATTCCGTTAATATCTCTTTTTTTCTTTCAATATCCGCTTTCCTGTAACGCGAGTTAAAAATATTATTCCATTGAATCAACTTTTCAAGCTCTATGTACAGAAAGAATTTCTCCCACTCCCCCTTCATTCTGGCGTCTAAAACGTATCTAACGACTTCGTCGGGAGACTTTTTCTCGGCAAATAGTCTTTTTTCATCTTCAAGACTTTTAAGTTCGACAATATAATCTTCCTCTATATCGCCCGGTCTTAGATTTATAGTTAATTGATTAGATACAATTTTTGCGTCGTTTTCGCTCCCCTTTTTGAGGTTGGGATAATAATAAACTTTCAAAAAAAACTGCCCGGATATATCCAGATCGTAATAATCGTTAAGCCGAAGCGTATAAGTAAATCCCTCGTCGGAATTCAATTTTATAATATTATAAAAAACAGGCTGAGTTTTATGAAAAGATATATAATAATCTTTATTTCTATAGACGCTTCTATTTTGCATATTTACCAAATCTATATCAAAACTATATTTTTTATCGTTAGATATTAGCGAGCTTTTCTCAATATTTTCAGGATTGTAAATATTAACTTTAATAAATATCTCGTCGTTTTGTTTATATATTTTAGGATTGGCCAGTTCCGCTTTAAGTTTCAATCCGGAAAAATCTTCCGACAATAATAAAAGGCTACCTTCAGAATATAAATTGGAAACAGACAAAAGTATTAAAAGTAAAAACAATTTTCTCATTGTAGAGATTATCGGAGTTTTTTGTTAATAATAAATATTATTTTACAAAATATTTTATTTTTTTTTGTTATTATGTTAGTATCCTAAAAAGGAATATTAAATTGAACTCTAAAAACAATAACGTCGGCAATGGACCTATCGCTTATTCTATCATTTTCGGAGCTATAACCGTTTCAGCTTTGATTGTTTTTATAAATATCAGCAGGCGGTTGAAATATAACGTTTTTATTTCAATTTTAACTCTGATTTTATCCAGATCTATAAGAAATAGAGATAAAGAAGCCGTCGAGTTAATATTAAACGAACTTTTTAAATCTAAAAATATCACAAAAATTGAGTTTTATTCAAAAATTATAACAATCAACAAAGAAAAGCCGGATTTTCATAAGAACAATAAATTATTGACGAAAAATTTTTATTACAGAAATATATACTTAGGTTCGTTGGACGCTTACGTCGCAAACTAGATTGTCGCGTTTAGACCCCTTTTTTTCTTCTTGCGTTTCTTAGCGCTGATAAGGTAATGGATAGGTTTTAGAACGCTAATATTCTCGCATATCACATTCAACGCCGACATAAGAGGAACCGCCAAAAATATACCGGCTACTCCCCAGATATATCCCCAGGCAAACAACGAAGTAAATACCACTATGGAACTTAAATTGGAACTCTGACTTTGAAATTTAGGCTCCAATAAATTCCCCAACACTTGTTGCAAAGTCGTCAGAGAAATTAATAAAAATACCGGCTTAATTATAGCGCTAGATTCGATCAACGACATAGTAACCGGTAAAATAACCGCAATAATAGATCCGATGTATGGTACAAAATTGAATAAAAACGCTACCGATCCCCATAAAATCGAATACCTGACGCCAAACAGATAACAAATTAAAAAAGTAAGAGCGCCGGTGATTAAACTAATTACAGATTTAACTACCATATAGCGCTGAATCTGCTGTATAATGTTAGAAATAATTTTATTAATTTTTGAACTGTTTTCGGGATAAGCTCTCGATATCCTTGAAGATATCTTGTTGATTCCGGGAATAATAAACACTAACGAAAAAATAAAAACCAAAAAGTCTTTGATTATAGATATAGTTTTACTCATAGATAACATTAAATAAGCGCCAAAATTCATCTTGGCAAAAAGTTCAAATATTGAGGTTTTAAGTTTTTGTTCGCTAAAATATTCTTTGACAATTGGTAATTTTGATACGTCTGATAATAAATTGAGAAGTCTTTTCTGAATGGCTTCGGATAAATTCGGAAAATCTTCTAAAAAGTTCTGAAAAGTAATGAATAATAAGAAAATAAAAGCAGATATGAGAGATACTGATAAAATAACCACTATAATGGTAGAAATCCATGTAGGAATCTTGGTCCTACTCATTCTGATTAAAAAAGGCTGCAACATCAAAGAGACAAAAAAACCAAAAAAAATCGGAATCAAAAAGGCGGACATATAATGCGTAATATAAAGAATTAATATAATAAAAAAAGAGCACAATATCAGAAAAATATTTTTTAAAGTCTCTTCAATATTACTCATAAACCGCCCGCCGAATAAGTAAAAAAATATTAAGGAAAACTATCATATATGCATCGAATTTGTTTCAATAATTTAATTATTATTTTAATATTTGTCAAGAAAATTATACATATTGTTGACCCGCCGGTTTTTTTGGGAAAAAAATGACACATATGAACAGACGTTTCCGACTTACTCTTAAGCGGCTCAAATTTAAGGGATATTGAGAACATTAGGTTTTTAGTATATTCGAAACGGGAATTCCCGTATTCTCCCCGGACGATCGCTTCAAAAAAAATCTTAAAGCAAAAGCCCTTCCCTATAAAATTGCTCTCGTTTTTTTAAAACGCTATAAGGCGCGTCAAAAACCTCTTCAATATTTTTTTTGCCGAATAATTCTGAAGTTTTTCCAATAATCGGATTGGATTTTTTATAAAAAAAGATAACGTATTCGGAATATTTTTCCGTTAGCTCCAATTCGTGAGCCGAATACAATATCGATATATTATATTTTTTTGAATAACCGATCAGATAGTCAAACATTTTATTTTTAATATAGTCTTCGCACGCAAAGACCGGTTCGTCCATCATTATAATCTGAGTTCCATAAAGAATTGAGAATGCGACAATTGTTCTTTGCAGTTCGCCTTTACTAATTTCTTGAGTTTTTCTATCTAATATTTTTTCCAGCTCGCATACGTCGATAACTTCATCGATAATGTTTTCCGATACGTTTTTACCGGCTAGAAATCCGTTATTGTAAACCTCTTTCAATAATGCGCTAATATTTTCTTCCGTTTCAAATTCCATATTTTGATATATAAACGAGACCAGCTCCCTACGCGTTAATTCGTCGGAGTATACGTCTCTAGAATTTATACCGTTTATATAAATATCGCCGCTCTGCGGAAGCAAAAGTCCTCCGCACAACAACATAAAGGTAGACTTTCCAACGCCATTCTGTCCTACCAAACCGGTTACTCCGTAGGGTATCGATAGAGTTACATTTTTAAAAATCTCAACAGGGTCGGACTCCTCATATTTCGGATAAGTAAAACTGATATTATTAACCTCTATTTGCGTCATAATACTCTTCCACGTCAATATTTTTTATTATAATTACTTTAAACTTAAACGTTTCTCTATACTCGATTCTTTCTAACTTCTTTTCAATTTCTCCGATATATTTGATCTGTTTCATACTATTTTCAAGTTTGATCAGACAACATTTGTCATATTTGTAGTAGTTATTTTTATCGTCTACTACGACTATAAAATCGTCTCTTGTTTTGTATATATTTTTATAGTCAGATTTAACGTCCGTAATCGTTATCATCTCCAGCAGTATTTCTCGAATTTTAAAGTAGTTAAAATCTTCTTTTGTTCTCTCGACAGATTCTTTTTTATTTTCAATTCGCGCATGAAAAACCTTATCCGAAGTCGCCATACTATAAAAGATCAAATTAAAATTTTCGTTTCCAAAATCGTAAAAAAAATCAAAATCATAACTGAGATTTTTTTCGGTATAAACGCCTTTAACAACGCCTTTTTTTTGAAAATACAAATTTTGAGATATTTTAGCTTGAATATCTAGCGCATTTTTTCCGACCAGTTTTTCAGAAAATTGATAATTAATGGTTCTACACCCCGTAAAAATCGCAATAAAAACTAATATCAACATAAAATATCTATTAATAACCATATTCATCTTAAAGCCTCTATTATTATCAAATATTCCCCTTTATTTATATTTTTCATAGCAATCTCTTTTTCAACTTTGACAACGTCCCCATAAAAAAGCGTTTCGTCGGGTTGCGTTAAGTTATACGATATAAATAGCGCTCTACTTTTTAATTTTTTCTTTAATAACTCTAAAATATTTTTTAATCTGTAAGGCGACTCCATTAATACAATCGCCTCTCTACGTTTTAACAATATATCAATCTCTTTTTCTCTGTTCTCTTTTTTTTGAGAAACAAAGCCTGCAAAATAAAACTCTTTTACTCTAAACGGAACCAAAGTTAAAGCGTTTATTATAGAATTTGCCCCCGGAAGCGCCGTGATTTTTATATTTTTTTTCCTTAAAAAATTTATTAATTCAAAACCCGGATCTTCAAACAGAGGAGTTCCGCAATCCGATATTAGCGCTCCGCTCTCCCCCTTTTTTAAAAGTTCGTAAGAAATTTCCGTAGCCTCGCGTTCGTTATCTCTCGAACAAACGACAAATTTTTTTTTTAGTATTCCCAATGCCCCAAACAATTTATCGTATTCTTTCTCCGACTCGCAAACGACAAAATCAACCTTTTGAAGAGTTTCATGGGCTCTAAATGTTATATCTTTATAATTACCGATAGGCGTCGCAACTATATAAAAATCGCTCACACCCCCCCTCCATAAAAAAACCCCGCAGATGCCGTGGCAAAGAGTAGTTTAGCGCCCGGATATAATCCAGGTGGGTCTCCTCAACTCTGCTTCTTATAATTTCGCAGGGCAGCCCGCAAAACAGATAATCGACAAAATTATACTGGAGTCCCTTAATAATAGGTTGAGCAGAAAACAATTCTCATTTCACCAACACCGCAGGGCGCTTCATTCTATCACAACTTTAATGAAACTTCAAGCTGTTTTATCGCCTGGGTAATTATTTCATCGATTTTTTGATTGTCCCCGTTCATCGTCGTTTTCTTAGATTTCGCTAAATTATACAATTCGTCGGTTACCGTTAGCCCCGCCAAAACAGCTATATCTAATTGCGATTTATTAGGAGCTCTTTTCTGTATAGACTCCACTATACTCTTGAAGTAATTGCCAACCTTTATTAGCTCGTCCTTTTTGCTATCCTTCGTTACCAAACTAAAATTTTGACCAAAAAGTTCTAAATTATATTTATCGCCATTCATATAACTATAAAACCCCTCTTGGCAAATCTTCGTCGTTTTGCTCTTCAGCGTTATCAATGTCAAAATCTATTTCAGGAAGTTCCTCATTATCTATAAGCAGTTTTTTATAATTTTCCTCATAATCGTTTTCAAGACTATTTTTTGAATCAAATATATCGTCTTCGTCGGACTCGTTATCGTTCGTTTCGACAATATCGTCGTTTTCAACTGATTCGGCGGCAATATCTTCTTCTTCGTCAAAAAGACTACCTTCCTCAGAGTCGTTTCCCGAAACTACTTCCGCTTCGACGTTCTCATCCGAGCCGCCGGTAAATAAGTTCTTACCCTCTCCGGTATTTTCGGCGTTAATAAACTTTTTAAGTATCTCCTCTTCATCGATTGAAGCGTCATCATCGATTGAAGCGTCGGTCTCTTTGTTTATTACAAAATCCTCTTCGACGTCATTATCAATTTTATCGTCAATTTTTTTATTATCCGCGCCAACATATTCGGACGTTTCGCTTTCCATTGAAAGCTGTTCAGAAACAACCTCCTCTTGATCATTCTCAACGTCGCCGTTATCGTCGGGCAAATACTGTAATATTTCTACAATTTTATCTTCAAGACTTTTATATAATACGTCTCTACGCTCAGAATCCTGTTTTAATACCTTTATCTCATCTTTTAAAGAGGCAATAACGCTCTCCTTATCCGCCAGACTCTCTTTAAGCTCTTTTATCTCTAAATTCTTGCTCTTTTCAACCTCTTTCAGTCTCTGAATCGACTTAGCCGCTTGAGTTACTCTGTTAAGCAATAATTCAAATTTTTGTAAATCCATTCTCCCCCCCATAAAGTAAACAAGGGGGTAAATCCCCCTTATTACTATTTATATTTTATATAAATTTCTTTTTTACAACGCAGATTTAGCTTTTTCAACAATCGCGTTGAAAGCGTTAACGTCGGTAATAGCAAGATTTGCAAGATTTTTTCTATCAATTATTATTCCGGCTTTTTTAAGTCCATTAATAAACTTTGAATAAGGAATTCCGGCGTTTCGGCAAGCCGCGTTTATTCTTGCAATCCATAATCCTCTAAAATCTCTCTTCTTTCCTTTCCTTCCCTCGTACGCTCGAGAAAGAGCCTTCAACATAGCGCCTTTCGCTACCCTATAAAGTTTTGATCTCGCGCCTCTAAATCCTTTTGTTCTTTTTAAAACGGTTTTTGCTCTTTTTTTATGAACTCTTCCTGTTACAGCTCTAGCCATTCTCTATCCCTCCTATGCATATGGTAATAATTTTCGAGCTCTTTTCACTTCGCAACTCTTCAATACGTCGAGTTTTCTAAGTTTTCTCTTTCTTTTCGACGATTTTTTCGTTAAAATGTGCCGTCTGCCCATTTTACTAAAAAGAACTTTGCCGTTTTTAGTAATTCGATACCTTTTAGCCGCGCTTTTTTTTGTTTTGACCTTTATTTTTGGCATAACCTTTTCCTTTTGATCTAACAGACTTTTATCTGTCAACATTTTTCGCGAAATAACATTCCGCTTATTAATTAAATAAACAGTAAAAGAGGCAGCTAAACCTCTTACCGTCCTATTTTTTTATTTCTTTTTCAACGGAGCTACTATCATACTCATATTCTTACCTTCGACGCTCGGCGCTTTTTCTATAACGCCAAACTCTTTAAGATCCTCTTCGTACTTTTTCAGCACCTCTTCGCCGAGATACATATGAGCTAATTGCCTACCCCTAAACCTAATCGTAATCTTAACCTTGTCGCCCTCGGTAAGAAAATTTTTAATATGTTCCAACTTAAAATCGTAATCATGCTTATCGATTTTAGGTTGTAACCGAATTTCTTTAAGCTTAATAATCTGCTGGTTTTTCTTCGCCTCTTTAGCTTTTTTCTCCAATTCGAACTTATACTTGCCGTAATTGATAATCTTACAAACGGGAGGTTTGCTATTCGGCGAGATCTCAACTAAATCGAGTCCCGCTTCTTCCGCCATCTCCAAAGCTTGACCGATAGGCGTTACCCCAATATTGGTTCCATCTTGATCGATAAGAAGAATCTCTTTAATTCTTATCTGATCGTTAACTCTTAACTCTTTTGTAGACAGAATAATCTCCTTATTATATTATTTTTTTTTATCCCTTATATCGACAAAAAAATTTACAAGGTTGTCAAAAGAAACTTCGATATTATCCTCCCCGTCGGCTTTCCTGACCGTCATAGTTCTGTTTTGAACTTCTTTGTCGCCGATAACGCCCAAATAACATACTCTCTCCAATCTGGCGTTCTTTATCTTACCGCCAAGTTTATCAAGAGATTTATCTACGGTAATAGTAATGTTCTGTTTTTGCAGCATATTTTTTATCTCGTCGGCAAAAGCAAAATGATTTTCAGATAAAGGCAACAACCTTATCTGTTCGGGAGCAAGCCAAAAAGGAAATTTACCTTTATAATGCTCTATCAAAATTCCTATAAATCTCTCGCACGATCCCAATATCGCTCTGTGCAACATAACCGGCCTACGTTTCAAACCGTCCTTCCCTACGTACGATATATCAAATCTCTCAGGCATTGCAAAATCGCACTGAATAGTCCCGCATTGCCAGCTTCTGCCAATCGCGTCCCTAATATGAAAATCAATTTTTGGACCGTAAAAAGCCCCGTCGCCAGGGTTGATTTTATAATTTATATTTAATTCAGTCAAAGCATTTTTAAGAGAATCTTCGGCTAATTCCCACATAGCGTCGGAACCTATCGACTTTTCCGGCCTCGTAGACAACTCAATAGCCACGTCGTTAAATCCAAAGTCCGAATATATTTTCTTAATCAACTCTATAACCTTTATTACCTCTTCTTTGACCTGATCCTCGCTACAATATATATGAGCGTCGTCCTGAGTGAACTGCCTTACTCTCATCAAACCGTGTAAGACGCCCGATTTTTCGTGTCTATGCACTAATCCCAATTCGGCTATCTTCAACGGCAACTCTTTATAAGAGTGTATCCCGTCTCTAAAAATCAAAAGTCCTCCGGGACAGTTCATTGGTTTTACCGCATACTTAGTTTCATCTATTTCCGTAAAATACATATTCTCTTTATAATTATCCCAATGCCCCGATCTATGCCATAACTCTTCGTTTAGTATAATCGGCGTCTTTACCTCGAAATACCCCGCGTCCCTGTGAACCCTTTTCCAATAATCCATAATATTGTTGTAAAGCGCCATCCCGGCCGGTTTCCAGAAAGGAAAACCGGGACCTTCCGGATAAAAACCAAACAACCCCATCTCTTTACCGATTTTTCTGTGATCTCTCTCCATAGCCTCTTCGAGAAATCGGAGATAAGCTTTTAACGATTTGGAATCGGCGTAAGCCGTTCCATAAATCCTTTGAAGCATCTTGTTTTTCTCGTCGCCTCTCCAGTAAGCTCCGGCAATCTTCATCAGTTTAAACGCTTTTATATATCCCGAAGAAGGAACGTGCGGTCCTTTGCATAAATCCGTGAATTCGCCCGACGTATACAAAGTTATAGAGCCGTCTTGCAACTCTCCGATCAATTCGGTCTTATAAACTTCGCCCTGATTTTCAAACATTTTCAAAGCTTCTTCCTTAGAAACCGAAGCCTTAATAAACTTAACGTCGGCGTCGATTATCTTCTGCATCTCCTCCTCTATCCTAACAAAGTCCTCCTCGTTAAACCTTGTATGAGAATCAAAATCATAGTAAAAACCGTCGTCGGTAGAAGGGCCTATCGCTATTAACGTTCCCGGGAAAAGCCTCTTAACGGCTAAAGCCATAATATGCGAAGCAGAGTGCCTCAATATTCTTAATCCTTCGTCCGACGCCGCCGTAATCCATTTTATATTTATATCCGCATTTATGGGCTCAAAAAGTTCTATCGTGTTGCCGTCCGCCTCTGCGGCTAAAAAATTACTCTTAGCTCCGGGAAAATTTTTCATAACCAAATCAAATAAAGTCTTCCCCGACTCAAGAGCGTACGATTTGTCGTTTATTGTTACTGAAATATCCATTTAAAAATCCGTTAAAAAAATCAATAATACTGACGAAAATTACACTTTTTATCGTAATATGTCAAGAAAATAAGAAAGATATTTGCCCCGTCGTGTCATTCAAAAAATGAAAGTTTACACTTATTTCAAAAAATGAGACTTGACGTTTTTTTTAAACATAATATTATTCAAAAAAACAAAAAATCTTTTGGGGATA
>Ga0116183_1000802_pt1 | contig 36560 bp, 25 predicted proteins | sample AD_UKC078_MetaG_FD_89753 | JGI IMG/M metagenome (GOLD analysis project Ga0116183, IMG submission 89753) | Active sludge microbial communities of municipal wastewater-treating anaerobic digesters from USA - AD_UKC078_MetaG | ecosystem: Engineered > Bioreactor > Anaerobic > Digestate | place: USA...
CCTTCTAAAACTCTTTTAGCAAGAGCGAAGGCCTAAACAAAAAAAGATCCTTTTTTGCGAACCGGACTGCAAAGATAAAGACTTTTTAGCTTCACTTCCAAACTTTCAGAGAAGTTTTTTTTTAAAGTAAAACCGCATAAGTCAAAACCTACAGGCGCTTTATCAACATTTCAAGAAAACACTTTGTCTCTCTTGCAAAGCGGGTGCAAAAGTAGAAGCTTTTGCCATACAAAACAAGAAGATCATACTCTTTTTTTTTAAGAAGAAAGGAGCGAAAAGGCTTAAAGCGCTAGACATCAAGGGGTAACAGCAGGAAAATAAATGCAAAGAAAGAAGTTACGAGGGAAATACGAAGAATGGGGATACCTTATATTATATAGGGGGAAATGTAATCAGAGGAAAAAGAGGGTTATTGCAATAGTAAGAAGGAAGGCAAGGATGGAATAAAAAGACTCGAAACAAAGTGGGCGTATCAAGATAACAAAGCAGGAAGGTGGTAGTTCAAAGGCGAAAGGCAGACAGTAGCGAAGAAGAAAGAAGAAGGAAGGACAGGATAGACTATTCAATAGCTCAAGTGAAAAGAGCCCGAAGAAAAAAGAGCGGCTAACCTTGGTTGGGCGACTGGCTAACCATCGTTGGGCGACTGGCTAACCTTGGTTGGACGACTTACCAACCATAGTGAGCCGATAAATGCAAAAGGAAGATACTCGAAAGAAAAGAGAAGGAAAGAGAGAAGACAAGATTACTAGACACAGCTAATACGTAATTATATAGAAGTATAAACAGTATACTTAGTTACTATAAAAAGATGCTACATAAAAAGAATATCGGCTTTTTTTTATACTTTTGTCACAAGATACAGTCGACTACAAAAATTACATAGAAAAAATGAAGATCATTGATTTAATAAACTCCAACGAAAAAACAGCTTTTTCATTCGAAATTTTACCCCCACTAAAAGGTACGGGTATCGAAAAACTGTATACTACAATTGATACATTAAAAGAATTTGATCCCAAATACATCAATATAACGACTCACAGAAGCGAATATATTTATAAGGACTTGGGTGAAGGATTATATAAACGAGACAGGCAGCGTCGAAGACCAGGCACTGTTGCTGTTGCAGCCGCTATTCAAAATAAATATAACATCAAAACAGTTCCCCACATTTTATGTAGCGGGTTCACTAGAGAAGAAACAGAATATGTTCTTATTGATCTGCAATTCTTAGGAGTTACAGATTTGCTGGTTCTTCGTGGAGACAAAGCAAAGCATGAATCTGTATTTACACCTGAAGGAGATGGTTATTACCACGCCATACAGTTGCAAGAACAAATCAATAACTTCAATAAAGGAATCTTTGTCGATGGCACTTCAATGCAAAACATGGAACAGCCTTTTTCTTATGGAGTGGCTTGCTATCCAGAGAAACATGAAGAATCACCAAATATAGAAGACGATATTTACTGGTTAAAGAAAAAGGTTGAAGCCGGAGCTGAATATGCGGTCACACAGCTATTTTATGATAACAAGAAATATTTTGATTTCGTAGATAGAGCACGTCAAGCAGGAATCACTGTTCCCATTATTCCGGGCATCAAGCCTTTTAAAAAGCTGTCACAGTTAACAATGATTCCAAAAACTTTTAAAGTTGATCTTCCCGAAGATTTGACTAAAGAGATTCTTAAATGTAAGAATGACAACGAAGCTCAACAAGTGGGAATTGAATGGTGCATTGCTCAATGCAAAGAACTCATTGAATACGGAGTACCTAGCTTACACTTCTACACAATCTCAGCTGTGGACAGCATTAGAGAGGTAGCTCAAAAAATATATTAGATATGCAATTCGGAGATGTCATAGGACAAGACCACATTAAGCAGAAACTTATTGAGGAAGTAAATGAAGGTCGCATTCCTCATGCGCTACTTTTATGTGGTAATGAAGGGGTTGGAAAACTTCCATTGGCGATAGCTTACGCACAATATATTTGCTGCACTAACAAGCAATCATCCGACTCATGCGGAACTTGTCCGTCGTGCATCAAGTTCAAGAAACTAATACATCCCGATTTGCATTTCATGTTTCCCATCGTGAAAAATGCAAAAGCAAAAAAAGAAATTTGCGATGATTACATTTCCGATTGGCGCCATTTTTTAGAAAAGATGCCCTATATGAGCATAAACAATTGGCTGAATGAACTTCAGGCAGAAAACTCACAAGCCATAATTTATGCTAGGGAGAGCGATGAGATCATAAGAAAGCTTAGCCTTAAATCAAGTGAAGGAGGACATAAGGTTTCAATTATCTGGTTACCTGAAAGGATGCATGTCGTGTGCGCAAATAAATTGCTTAAACTTCTGGAAGAACCACCCCAGAAAACAATATTCATCCTTGTTTCCGAAAATCCAGAGATGATTTTACCTACCATATTGAGCAGAACACAACGTTTAAATATTCCTCGAATAGAAGAGAGTTGTATTGCCAATACACTACAGACCAAATATGCAATTGCTTCAGCAGATGCGCAAAACATTGCTCACACAGCTAATGGAAGTTTTGTTAAGGCTCTTGATGCCATCCATTTAAATGAAGAAAAAAGGCTTTTTTTTGATTTATTTGTTAGCCTAATGCGTCTTTCTTACCAACGGAAGATAAAGGAAATGAAAATATGGAGCGAAAGCGTAGCCGCTATGGGAAGAGAGAAACAAAAAAACATGCTTGATTATTGCCAGCAAATGATTCGAGAAAATTTCATCTTTAATCTGAAGCAAAAAGATCTTACTTACTTAACAATCGATGAAGAAAATTTTGCCAAACGCTTTTCTCCTTTCGTTAATGAGAAGAATGTTATAGGAATTATGAATGAATTGAGCCAAGCTCAAAGAGATATAGAACAAAATGTAAATGCCAAAATGGTTTTTTTTGATTTTTCCTTGAAAATGATTGTGTTATTAAAACAATAATGTATCATTGTAAAATCAAAACTAAGGCCCTATAAATATAAGAAACAATATGGACTATAAATTAAATAACGGTAGCGGAAAACTTTGTTGCAAAGGTTGTTCCCGACAAGATAAAAAACTTAATACTTATGATTGGTTGGCAGATGTCCCCAATAATGCCGAAGAATCAGATATGGTTGAAGTTCAATTTAAAAATACTCGTAAGGGGTATTATAAAAATAGCAATAAAATAAAGCTTGAGAAAGGTGATACAGTTGCCGTTGAAGCTACGCCTGGGCACGACATCGGGGTAGTAACACTTACAGGCAAGCTAGTACCTTTGCAAATGAAAAAGGCGAATAACCGCCCTGATGCTGAAATAAAACGTATCTACCGCAAAGCAAAGCCTGTAGATATGGAAAAATATAATGAAGCCAAAGCCAAAGAACATGCAACCATGATTAAGGCTAGACAAATTGCAGCCAATCTGAATCTTAACATGAAAATAGGAGATGTTGAATATCAAGGCGACGGTAATAAAGCGATTTTTTACTATATCGCTGATGAGCGTGTCGACTTTCGTCAATTAATCAAGGTACTTGCCGAAGCATTTAGAGTGCGCATCGAGATGAAACAGATAGGGGCACGTCAAGAAGCTGGCCGTATAGGTGGTATTGGCCCTTGTGGCAGAGAACTCTGTTGTGCAACTTGGATGACAAGTTTTGTCTCTGTATCAACCAGCGCAGCTAGATTCCAGGACATATCTCTTAATCCACAGAAGTTGGCTGGTCAGTGCGCCAAATTAAAATGTTGCATGAATTATGAGGTCGACAGTTACGTCGAAGCCCAAAAGAAACTGCCATCTAGAGAAATTGAATTAGAAACTAAAGATGGCACCTATTATTTCTTCAAGGCAGATATTATGGCAAATCAGATAAGCTATTCAACAGATAAAAATTTCCCGGCTAATCTGATAACTATTAGTGGTAGAAGAGCTTTTGAAATTATAAGTATGAATCGGAAAGGGGTTAAGCCAGATACATTAATCGAATCTGAACGCAAACCTGAGCCTAAAAAGCCGATTGATTTACTGGAGCAGGAAAGCCTTACCCGCTTTGATAAACGTCATGGGAGTAGTGATAACACATCAAATAATTCCCAAAACAGAAAAAAGAAAAAAAGTAATAACAGGCCTCAGCAGGCGCAAATGCGTAACGAAAAAGAAAATTCTAGAGTCCAGGCCCAAGCGCCTAATGACGCTCAACAAGTAAAAGAAGAACAAGGCTCGCACAATAAACCCAATAGAAATAACAGAGACCGTAACGGAAGAAGAAATTTTCCTCGTCCTCAAGAGAGAAACAAAAAAGATGATCAGCAAGTTAAGGAATAGTATAATAATTACTCTTTCTACACTGTTTTTATTCAGTTGTGAAAATGGCTCTGTGTATCATAGCTTTAAGCATGTTAATCCGAAAGGATGGAGCAAACATGATACTCTTTCATTTGATATTGAGCTAAAAGAAACTGCTTACCGATATAACATACGAGCACAAATAAGAAATTTGAGCTCGTATGCATATCAGGATTTATATTTGTGCATAAAAAGCAATATTCCTGATTCTACCATCTGGCAAACTGATACTATTAGGTTTCAACTGATTAATAAAGAAGGAGAAATTATTGGTAAAGGATGGGGAGATTTATATGAGCTATCAGTTCCATATAGAGAAAATATACTAGTAAAACCAGGCAAATATACGATAAAGATTTCTCATGAAATGAAGGATAATTACCTGAAAGGGATTAATGATGTGGGGATTAAAGTAGAATAAGGGCTTATCTAACGGCGACTTCTACCCGCATCAATTCTTAAAAAGATGAACAGTAAAATGCTAAATCCCCAAAGTGAAGAACCTCCATAGCTAAAAAAAGGTAAAGGTATACCAATTACGGGTGTAAGACCTAATACCATACCTATATTAATAAACAAGTGAAAGAGGAATATACTTACTACAGAATAACCATACACACGCCCGAAGGTTCCATGTTGCCTTTCAGAGAGTGCAATCAATCTTAAAATAAGGATCAAAAACAGGAGAAGAACAATTGAAGCGCCAACAAAACCCTGTTCTTCCCCTACCGTACAAAAAATAAAATCGGTATCTTGTTCGGGTACATACTTTAGTTTTGTCTGAGTTCCATTCAGAAAACCCTTGCCTGTTAATCCTCCAGAGCCAATGGCTATTTTGGATTGATTTACGTTATAACCGGCTCCTGATAAATCTTCCTCCATGCCTAATACAACCTTAATTCTTATTTGTTGATGAGGTTCCAATACTTTATTGAAAACATAATCGCATGAATATAAGAAACCGATAGACGTAATTGTAAACAAACCAATAAGTGCATAAGAAAGAAAGCGTTGGCTTAGGTACAAATAAAACAAGTAACACGCTGCACCAATACACAACGCCCACAGTATCCAAACCAGATTAAATTCGTAGACGTATTCAGAAACTAAAAAAGACAATCCCAAAGTTAAAACACTTACTCCTAAAATATTTCTTACCAATAACCATTTTCTTTGATAAACCCATAACATGCTCGCCGTAAACAGAAGAATAAGGCACAACACAACGAACTCGCCCAGCGGTGTAGGCGTTTCTGCAATGAACAATTCGCTAAAGCGAATACCAATGATAAAATATAAAACAGCACAAAGTCCTAGAAAAAGAACCGTACCAGACATGCCTTCTCTATATAATACAAGAAAGAAAGCCAAATAAACCAAAGCTGAGCCTGTTTCTCTCTGCATGATGATAAGTATCATTGGTACCATAATGATAGCGAGCAAGCCTACAAAATGCCTCAATTTATTTATACTAAACGAATATGAGTTCATATATTTGGCCAAAGCCAGTGCAGTAGCAAACTTAGCGAACTCGGCAGGTTGCAAACTAACTGGTCCTAATTGCAACCACGAGCGGGAGCCTTTCACATCTGGAGCAATGAATATAGTCACCAGTAATAGTAACAGCATCCCTATATATATAAAATAAGAAAACATATCAAACAACTTGTCTTCAAGCATAAGCAAAACAAAGCCTATACCAAAAGAACATACAATCCAAACAAGTTGCTTACCTGCACGAGTTGAGAAATCAAGGAAGTCAGGATTGCCGTAATCATAACTCGCACCACAAACACTAAACCATCCACAAGTAATCAACAAAAGATAAATGATAATGGCAACCCAATCAATTGATTTCCATAGACTAATACTCCTTGAAGCCATACTGAATTAAATTAGTGTTACTGATTTCATCAACAGTTTTCATACGTTCGGGTGAAAGAGTTCCTTTTAAATATTTCTCCATTAACACTGAAGCAATAGGAACGGCCCATGTAGCCCCAAAACCAGCATTCTCCACATAAACGGCAATGGCTATTTTAGGTTTATTCATCGGAGCAAATCCCATAAATATAGAGTGGTCCTTACCTTTATTTTGTGCTGTTCCTGTTTTGCCGCACACCTCAATGTCAGGTAAATTGGCTCCACGACATGTTGCGCCATATGCCGTTCCTACAACCGCTCCGCGCATTCCTTTTACTACTAAATCGTAATATTGAGGCGAGATTGTTGTATATCTTGGGAAGCGATACAAACTGTCTAATTGATCATGCTGTATTTTTTTCACAATATGAGGAGTTATAAAATGTCCCCTATTCGCTATTGTTGCAGCCAAATTTGCCATTTGGACAGGCGTAAGCAATATCTCACCTTGGCCGATAGAGGTATGAATGATCCTCAGTCCTCCCCATCTCCCTTTACCATATATTTTATCATAGAATTGTGCATTAGGAATTAAGCCGCGCTTCTCACCAGGTAAGTCAACCCCAAGCTTATATCCAAATCCCATAGAAACCATATGATCTTTCCAAACAGTTAACGCTTTAGCAGAAGAACCGTATTTTTTATTATCTATCATTCGATACAGTCCCCAACAAAAATAAGAATTGCAGGAAGTAGATAGAGCCGGCATAAAAGGAATAGGCGAAGGATGTGCATGACAGCCAACACGCAAGCCAGGTACAACAAAGCCATGATAACATGGGAATGTGGTGTTTTCATTTACAATTCCCTCCTGCAAAAAAATCATTCCTTGAGCAGTCTTAAAAGTTGATCCAGGGGGGTATGCAGCCATAAGTGGCCGATTGAACAATGGTTTCAAAGGATCTTTCTCTAACTCCAGATGATTTTTTCCTCGTTGGCGTCCTACCATAGCCATAGGATCATAAGAAGGCGCAGATACAAAACAGAGAATCTCGCCCGTTTCAGGTTCAATAGCCACTATACTTCCCATTTTACCATGCATCAGCTTCTCCCCTAACGTCTGCAGCTCCACGTCTAAACTTAGCGTTATATCCTTTCCTGGAATAGGTACTTTATCGTAAATGCCGTTTTTATAATGCCCTTGAATACGACCATGGGCATCTCTTAAAAGAATTTCAACCCCTTTTTCTCCTCTTAAATACTTTTCATATGATTTTTCAACACCTTGTTTTCCTATATAATCCCCCCTCACATAATAGTCATCTTCTTCAATATCCCTCATTGAGACCTCACCAATATCTCCCAAAGCATGTGCGGCAACATTATATGTATATTGACGAATGGTTCTACGCTGTATATAAAATCCCGGAAAACGAAATAGTTTTTCTTGAAACACACCACACTCCGCTGCCGATAGCTGAGTCATAAAAACCTGATGTGTATATTTAGAATAACCTGGGTTCTGCTTCCTATCACGAATATCAAGCATCCTTTTCAAGAAAAATGCAGGTGTTATGTTCAGAGTCTTACACAGATCAGTTGTATCCAACTGCGTTATTTCGTTAGGAACAATAGTTATATCATATGCTGGCTGATTAAAAACCAACAATTTACCGTTTCGGTCGTAGATAGCTCCTCTGGATGGATATTGAGTCTTTTTAAGAAACGCATTGCTATCTGCATTTTTCTTGTAATCATCAGTCATTACCTGCAAAACAAGAAGTCGCAGAATATAGGTTAGCACAATAAATACAGCTATGCCACCAATTACAAACTTACGTTTTTCTAAAAGATAATCTTTTGCCATTTTATTTCTTCACTCCTTCAAAAGCCAAAATACAACTCAACGTTAGCAACGTACTAGACGCAATTCGCAATATTAGAGATCCTATATCTGCAAAAGAAAAGAATTCAATCGTCAACAAGGCTCCATGGTGAATCAACAAACAAATTAATAAATACTTTATAAAAGAGAAATTTCCTATCGTTTTAAATGATGGAACTATATTATCAAAGCTATCACGTGGTGTAAACAGAGTTAATAAAGGAGGCCTGACAAAAGCCATCAAGACAGTAGCCGATGCATTAATACCTGGCGTATTTGAAAAGACATCAATTATTAAGCCTAAAAAGAATGCCCATAACAATAATTCATTACGAGAAACAGAAGACGGGAACTTCAAAATAAAGTAAGTATAAAGAAAAGGAGTTGCGTATCCTGCGAGATGAATGTTATTGAGTATGAGCACCTGCAAAAGCACCAACCCCACAAACCATAATATTCGATATATATAATTTATTATCATTGCGCCTTTGTTTTTAATTCAAGTTCTTCCTGCTCTATCCTCTGAACATCTGTTATAACCCTCACGTTACTGATTTTACCAAAATTAGTGGCTAACTTCACTTTTAATAAATAAGAAAGTCCATCATTAGAATCGGCCATATCATCAACTGTGCCTACCATCACCCCTTCGGGAAAGACAGTGGAATATCCACTCGTTATGATTGTATCCCCCAAATTAAATTCTGCATGTCGAGGAAGATCTTTCAGATAAGCGTATCTAGAATCACCATGCTCCCACTTCAAATAGCCAAAGTAGTCACTGTTCTTTATCTTACAACTAATGTTTGATTTACTATTGAGCACAGAAATCACAACCGAATAATGTTCTGACGCCATATAAACAATACCTACAACCCCTTCTTCTCCTATCACCCCCATCTCAGGTAAAATTCCATCTGATTTCCCTTTATCAAGTGTCAAATAGTTATTAACCAAATTCAAACTATTGTTAATAACATGCGCCGGAATTGTTTTATATTGATTACTGCTTAGTTCTGCTAAACGATTAATTTCAAGAGAATCTACATTTCTATCTTTCAAAGCATTACGCAGAAAAGTGAGTTGACGTTCTAGAATCGTATTACGTTCAAGAAGAGTTTCATTTGCCGATTTCAAGTAAAAATAAGACATAATCCCTCCCGAGATCTCATATACCTTGCCTGATATCGCATTCGCAGAGGTGAAATAGACACTTTGCTGATAATTATTAAAGCGAAACAACATAACCAGACTAGCTATCTCCAATAAAAGAAACACAAACCAGTAGTTATATTTAATGAGAAAATTCAGTAAATTCCGCATAACACTAAGACGTCAAGAGCCAATGTATTAACAGATACATTCATCCGTAATACATTGGCACGTTCATATTTTCACTATCAATAGCCTTATTTATCTCATCAAGAATGAAAAACGATCCACATTTTTTAGAGCAACACCTGTTCCTTTTGCAACTGCATGCAAAGGATCCTCTGCAATATGAAAAGGAATGTTGATTTTATCAGTTAATCGTTTGTCAAGACCTCTTAACAATGCACCTCCACCAGCTAAATAGATACCGTTATGAACAATATCCGCATAAAGTTCTGGCGGGGTCTTCTCCAATGCACTCAAAATGGCCGTTTCTATTTTTGAAATAGATTTCTCAAGACAATGAGCAACCTCTTGATAGCATACAGGTACCTCCATAGGCAAAGCCGTAATACGGTTAGGCCCATGTACAATATAGTCCTCTAGGGCGTCATCACCCAACTCAGTTAAAGCAGCTCCAACATTTATTTTTATACGTTCGGCCATTCTCTCGCTAACCTTCACATTATGCTGTCTGCTCATGTATTCCTGGATATCCGCAGTCAAGTCATCACCTGCTATGCGAATTGAGTTATTAGAAACAATACCCCCCAAGGAAATAACTGCAATTTCAGTAGAGCCACCACCTATATCAACAATCATATTTCCTTCAGGCGCTTCCACATCAATACCAATTCCTATAGCTGCCGCCATGGGTTCAAAAAGCAAATACACATCTCGTCCACCAGCATGTTCAGCAGAATCACGTACAGCACGCAATTCAACTTCAGTACTTCCCGAAGGAACCCCTATCACCATTCGTAATGAAGGAGAAAATAGATGATTACGGGTATTAACCATTTTTATTAATCCACGCATCATTTGCTCACAAGCATAAAAATCTGCAATAACTCCATCTCTTAAAGGACGGATTGTTTTTATATTCTCGTGGGTTTTTTCATGCATCATCTTTGCTTTGTCGCCAACCGCAATCATTTTATCGGTTCTGCGATCTAAAGCCACAACAGAAGGTTCATCCACTACAATCTTACCATTTGAGATAATAATTGTATTGGCTGTCCCAAGGTCCATTGCTATTTCCTGAGTAAAAGAGAATAATCCCATTTTTATTTTCTTTGTTAGTGTTTAAAATGACGAATACCGGTGGTAACCATTGCAACACCATGTTCATTACAATAATCAAAAGTTTGTTGGTCTCTTACTGAACCACCGGGTTGAATTACCGCCTTTACACCTTCCTTGTGTGCAATTTCAACACAATCGGGGAAAGGGAAAAACGCATCAGATGCCATAACAGCACCTTCAAGTTCAAATCCAAAAGCTTTCGCTTTCTCTATCGCCTGCTTCAATGCGTCAACACGCGAAGTTTGTCCAACTCCGCTAGCTAACAATTGCTTTCCCTTTGCTAAAACAATGGCATTCGACTTACTGTTTTTTACAATCTTATTGGCAAAAAGCATGTCTGAAATTTCTTGTTCTGTAGGGATAGTATTTGTTACTGTCTTTAAATCGGCAGTTGTTTCTATATTTAAATCTCTTTCTTGTACCAAGACCCCGTTCAACAAAGAACGGAATTGAGTCTTAGGCAATTTTTGTTCTTTACGGACTAAAATAATTCTATTTTTTTTCTGGCCCAATATTTCAAGCGCATCGACATCATAATCGGGCGCAATAATTACTTCAAAGAAAATTTTATCTATTTCTGCCGCGGCTTCTCTATCAATAACAGCATTGGTAATCAATACGCCACCATAAGCCGACACGGGATCACCTGCCAACGCATCTTTCCAAGCCTCCAATACAGTGGGTCGAGAAGCTAAACCGCATGCATTATTATGTTTCAATACAGCAAAAGTCAGATCTTCAAATTCATCAATCAACTCAACAGCTGCATTGATATCCAACAAGTTATTGTAGGAAATTTCTTTTCCGTGAATCTGATCAAAGATAGCATCCAGATTACCGTAGAAGAAACCTTTCTGATGAGGATTTTCTCCATAGCGAAGAGCCTTTTGATCATTTGCAGAACAACGAAATGCAGAATTTTCTGCTCCATCAAAATAGTTAAAAATAGCAGAATCGTAATGTGAAGAAACAGCAAAAGCCTCTTTCGCCATCCAGCGGCGCTCTTCCAATGAAGATGTTGCGCCATGCTCCATCAACATATCCAACAAGGGTTTATATTGCAATTGTGAAGCAACAATCACCACATCATTGTAATTCTTAGCAGCAGCACGAATCAAAGAAATCCCGCCGATATCAATCTTTTCTATGACGGTAGCCTCATCAGCCCCCGAAGCCACTGTTGCTTCAAACGGATACAAATCAACAATAACCAAATCTATTTCGGGGATTTCATATTCCTCTATTTGTTGTCTGTCTTGTTCCAGTTCACGACGACATAAAATTCCGCCGAAAATTTTCGGATGAAGTGTTTTCACTCTTCCCCCCAAGATTGAAGGATAAGAAGTCAGGTCTTCCACAGCTTTACAAGGGTAACCCAATGATTCAATAAACTGTCGTGTACCTCCGGTAGAGAGGAATTCAACTCCGTCTTCATGGAGTTTTGTAATAATTTCGTCTAATCCTTCTTTATGATAGACTGAAACAAGAGCGGTTTTTATTTTCTTCAATCCAGACATTTTACTAAGAGTTATGTAATTGATGTGCAAAGTTACAAAATATGTTCCATCAAACGTTATAAATAAGGTGTAAATTAATACTAAAAAAGCTCCGCTCCTCAGTGTGAGGAGCGGAGCTTAATCTATTTGTGTGGAAAAAGCAAATTCTTACCAGATAGATGCTCGTTGCTCAGCAGACAAAAACAACTTATCTTTTTCGGTTACGCCAAAGGCATCATACCAAGCAGCAATATGAGGAAGAGCTCCGTCAACACGCCATTTCCCTAACGAGTGCGGATCAATTTTCGTCAGTCGCAGAATCTCTTCCGGACGGATATTCCCAGCCCAAACATTAGCATATGCTAAGAAGAATCTTTGTTCAGGAGTAAAGCCTTGTACGGTATTCAGCGGCTTATCTGATGTTGCCTTTTTAAAAGCTTGAAAAGAAACCTGCAAACCACCATGATCGGCAATATTCTCACCTAAGGTAAACTGACCATTAGCATGTACTCCTGGTGCTACTTCAATACTATCAAAATGGTTAATCATAACCGCAGCTCTTTTTTCAAAATTCTTGGCATCTTCGGTAGTCCACCAATCCTTCAGGTTTCCATCCTTATCGTACTGGCGTCCCTGATCATCAAAGCCGTGTGTCATTTCGTGACCAATAACAACCCCAATGGCTCCGTAGTTAAATGCATCATCTGCATTCATATCAAAGAAAGGATATTGCAATATACCAGCAGGGAAACATATTTCGTTTGTAGTAGGGTTATAATAGGCATTTACAGTTTGAGGAGTCATCAGCCATTCATCCTTATCGACAGGTTTGCCTGCCTTTGCAACCATTTCTGCATATTGCCATGCACTGGCACGTTCAATATTAGCCCAATAAGAGTCGTTCTTCACTTCTAAAGAAGAATAATCTTTCCATTTGTCAGGATAACCAATCTTCACATGAAAAGTAGCTAGTTTTTCCAACGCTTTTTCCTTAGTAGCCTCACTCATCCATTCAAGACCCTTAATACGTTCGCCCAAGGAAGTTTGCAAATTTCTCACCAAAGTTACCATGCGCTCTTTGGCTGCGGCAGGAAAATACTTTTCTACATACATTTGTCCAACAGCTTCTCCCAGCGAACTGTTTACCGTACTTACGGCACGTTTCCAACGAGGTTGCTGCTCTTGTTTGCCAGACATTGTCTTCTCGAAGAAATCGAAGTTCTGTTGTTCAAAATCATCACTCAAATAAGAAGCAGCTGAATTGATCACATTCCATTGCAAGTAGTCAATCTGTTGATCCATTGATACTGAATTGATCACATCATTCACCTCTTTCATTGCATTTGGCTGTCCTACATTAATTTCCTTAACAGCCGAGAGTCCTACAGACTTTAAAAGAGTATTCCATCCGAGTACCGGATATTCCTTGTTCAGTGCCTCTATGCTTTTCTTATTATAATTTGCCCGCGGATTACGAAGTTCCACTCTGGAACGTGCAGCTTTAGCCAAACGTGTTTCAATATTCATTACTGATTCAACCGCTTTCTGAGCCGATGCTTCATCGCGTCCTGCCAAGCGGAACATCTTTGCAACATGTTCTTTATACTTTTCGCGTATCTCTTTTGTTTTATCATCATTTTCCAGATAATAATCACGTTCACCCATACCGATACCACCTTGATATGTTTGTACCAGATTAACTGTACTATTCATATCATCGGCACTGACATACAAGACAAAATAAGGGAACATACCTTTTTGTTGCATCTCTGCTATCATTGAGACAATTTGAGCTTTGTCTTTGAGCGACGCAATCTTATCTAACTCAGCCTTAATAGGTGCTGCTCCCTCCTTATTTAATTTCACACTATCTAGTGCTATATTATATAAATCACCTACTTTTTGCGCTACGCTACCTTTTTCATGCTTTGCAGCTGCCAGTTCTTCTATTAATTCACGTAACTGCTTACGATTGTTTTCGGCCAACATATCGAAAGAGCCAAAGCGTGAATACTCATTTGTTAGAGGATGTTTCTGCATCCAACCACCATTAGCAAACTGATAGAAACTTGTTCCGGGAACAGCAGTTGTATCCAAGTTTGCCACATCAATACCCGAGGATAGTGTAGCATCTTTATTGCTACCACAGCTTGTGCCCATCAGGCACAGCGCCAAAATTGGTAAATAATTTCTCACTTTCATCATAAAATAACAATATACATACCGAGCCTTCAAGAGACTCAAATCTGTTTAGTTAATAAATAGGGGTTTATATCTATAGATAATCAAAAAAACGTTTTTAATCATCCATTTGTTTTTATTTCATCCAGTTCGATTGAAGATTGTTCCCACTCCTCAACGGTTCTATCAAGTTGCATTTTCAGTTTTTGATGCTGCTCATAAAGAGACATATCCGATGCTCCTTCTACAGTGCCCATTTTAGTTTCAACAATCGCTATAGCTGATTCCAGTTCTTCAATTGCTTTCTCGCAATCAGCAACTTGCTTCTCCATTTTCTTTATCTTCTTATTCAGTTCTTTTTGTGCCTCATAAGAAAGTTTGTTATCGGAAACAGCACCTTGTGACTCTGCAATTGTTGAAGTTGCACTACCTCCGGAAGGAATACTTTTCTGAAGTTCATTCAAGTCTTCCAATTTTTTCCTTTGCAGGAATTCATAGATTCCTCCCAGATGTTCTTTTACCAATCCGCTACCGAACTCATATACTTTAGTCGCCAGTCCATCTAAAAAGTCACGGTCATGGCTAACTAAAATTACCGTCCCCTCAAATTCACGAATTGCTTCTTTCAATACATCCTTGGAACGCATATCCAAATGGTTGGTCGGCTCGTCAAGTATCAACAGATTCACCGGCTGTAAAAGTAACTTAATCATAGCCAATCGGCTACGTTCGCCACCCGACAATACCTTTACTTTCTTATCAGAGGCTTCACCTCCAAACATGAAAGCACCGAGTATATCGCGAATTTTATTACGAATATCACCCACAGCGACACGGTCTATCGTATCGAACACAGTAAGTTCACCTTCAAGCATTTGTGCCTGATTTTGGGCAAAGTAGCCTATTTGAACATTGTGTCCGATGACTAATTTGCCATCGAAATCAATTTCATTCATAATGCACTTTACCAAGGTCGATTTTCCTTCACCATTTTTACCGACAAAGGCCACCTTATCGCCCCTATTGATGGTAAGATTGACATCGTGGAAAACAACATGATTGCCATACTTCTTCTGTACATCTTCGCAGATAACCGGATAGCTTCCAGAACGCGAAGCAGGAGGGAATTTGAGACGCAGAGCCGAATTATCCTCTTCATCCACTTCAATTCGCTCTATCTTCTCCAGTTGCTTGATGCGGCTTTGCACCTGCACAGCCTTCGTAGCCTTATAACGGAAGCGCTCAATGAAATCTTCCGTATCCTGTATTTGTTTTTGTTGGTTTTCGTACGCACGCAGTTGTTGCTCGCGACGCTCCTTACGTAGAATAACATATTGATCATAAGACACTTTATAATCATAAATGTGTCCGCACGAAATCTCAATGGTACGAGTCGTCACATTATTAATAAAGGCCCGGTCGTGACTCACCAGCACAACCGCATTGGCACGGGTAGAAAGAAATGTCTCCAACCACTGAATTGATTCTATATCCAAATGGTTGGTCGGCTCATCCAGTAACAAAACGTCGGGCTGGCGAAGCAATAATTTAGCTAATTCAATACGCATACGCCAACCGCCACTAAATTCGGAAGTGGGACGATCAAAGTCTTCTCTTTTAAATCCCAAGCCCACTAGAGTTCGTTCTATTTCTGCATGGAAATTGGTGCCGCCCATCATCAAGAAGCGTTCATTCTCATGTGTAAACCGGTCAATGAGTTTATGGTAATCTTCTGATTCATAGTCGGTACGTTCAGCCAGCTCCTGATTCATGCGCTCCAGCTCTTTCTGCATATCAAAAATATGTTCGAAAGCTTTCTCAGCTTCTTGCATCACCGTATTTTTATCGGCAAGTACCATGACCTGGGGTAAGTATCCAATGGTCGTGTCTTTAGGCAAAGCAACAACACCGGAAGTAGGTTGTTGCAAACCTGCCAATATTTTAAGCATAGTCGACTTACCGGCACCATTCTTGCCGACCAATGCAATTCTATCTTTCTTATTTATAACATAGGTAACGTCTTCAAATAGCGGAGTGGCGTTAAATTCTACTTTTAAACCTTCAACTGAAATCATTCATTTATACTTTTTGTACGAACGGCAAAGATAATGAATTCTTGAATATTTATTTAACTATCAAGCATCTATAAAGCCTGAGTCACCAATCAAAAAACAATTTTCAAAGCAACACACCTTATTATATAGAAAGAGGCTGCCTCAATCCGAAGCAGCCTCAACAAATTCTTTGTAAAATCAATGTGCCTATTTAGAACAACTTGGCAGGGTATTCACCCGCATCGACTAAAGCTTGTATCTTATCAACTACTCCCTGGCGATCTTCAGCATAAGTCACACCGAACCATTTAGATGTAGTATCCAACACTTTCACGCGGGCTGTATTTTCATTGATCAGCTTGTTGACCATCAGCGGAATGAAGTATTCAGCTTTCAGGTTACCCATGTTCTCTTTGAGGAATTCAACGAAATAATCTTCCGAATACTGAAAATAATCAGGAGTAAATCCCCACATATTCATAGAGACCGGTGTGTTGTCTGCAATCGACACCAATTGACCATTCTCATCAGTAAAAGAAACTTTTCCATCGATACGCTCAATAGCAGTACGCTCAACAACCGTTGTAAGATAGCCTTCCGCATTTGTTTCGCATACCCCACGTGCCACAGAACCACTTTCCGACAATGTATTACCTACACGATAGCCCACCATGCAGTAATCATTCTTTTTGCCGGTCATTGCTGATAATTCTTTTCCCAATACGGCAAAACTGTCGCGACCATAAAAGTCGTCGGCATTGATAACGGCAAACGGTTCATTAATAACCTCTTTACCCATCAGCACGGCATGATTGGTCCCCCAAGGTTTCACACGGTCGGCCGGGCAAGTGAAGCCTGCCGGCAATGAATCGAGTGATTGAAACACCAATTCTACCGGGATGTGATTTTCATATTTGCTTAAGATCTTATCTCTAAAATCTTGTTCAAAGTCTTTACGAATAACAAAAACTACTTTACCAAATCCGCCGCGAATAGCGTCGAAAATAGAATAATCCATAATGGTTTCACCATTAGGACCTAGTCCGTCAAGCTGTTTGAGTCCCCCATAACGGCTGCCCATACCAGCAGCCAACACAAATAAAGTTGGTTTCATATGTACCTGAATATTAAAGATTAATAGTACGGTTTGTAACTGCTTGCAAAAATACAAAATTTACCTTCTACGCGGGTCAAATTATGATTCATTTCTTTCTAATATAACGTATTTAATTAAAACGGATAGCCTATAGCCAAGTGCCAGCCCAGTCCGTCTTTGAACTTCGGAATGTTATAATACCCTTTGCGTGATGTAGTATAAGGCAAGTGCAAAGCCACTCCGCAATCCACCCTTATTACAAGGAAAGAAAGATCGTAACGGAGTCCGGCACCGGTTCCAACTGCAATTTCATCGGCCAACCCTTTCCATTGAAACTTACCACCGGGTCTTGTTGTGTCGTCTCGCAAAAGCCATACATTACCTGCATCCATAAACACCGCTCCATGCAAATCTTGTATAATACGAAAACGATATTCCATGTTCGCTTCCAAACGAATGTCACCTGTCTGATCAATGTACGCATATTTATTATCCGCTGCCGGGTGATAACTTCCCGGTCCTAAGCTACGTATTGTAAAAGCACGTATACTATTGGCTCCACCTACATAAAACTGCTCACTATACGGAGCTACATCCGAGTTTCCATAAGAATAAATGAGTCCGCCTGCCACCCGCGTTGCAAGCGATTGATTCTTATCAATATTCCACGTGTAGCGCAGCTCCGAATTTATCTTCAGGAATTGTGCAAAAGGCGCACCCAGCAAGTCTTTCTGCTCGCTGAAACTCTTCCCGAAAGCCCTATAAATGCACGAAGTAATATTACCGGCCGAAGTCAGTGTTGTTTCCCACCACAACCGATTTCGCGCATTTCTTCTTCCGCTGGTATCATACGTGTACGTATAACTCATGGAAGGAATAAACTGATTATTCAAGCTCAAGTAGAGCGATTTGTTCTCATTGGCTATGGAATCAAACAAATGCGTGGTACTTTGCAGTACATTGAATTTCAGTTTAAACGGAATGATAGTATGCTTGCTCGTACGCGTAGGGTTAAACACATACGTTGCATCGCCCCCAAAAGCCAATATCTTGAAGAAGCGAGCCCGGTTCAATTGGTCGGCATACAGATTAAAAGTAGTACTTGCCGGGAAATCATAATCTTTTTTGCCCAGTCGGGGAAAGAGAACCCGGGGAATAAACAAGGAAGCCGACACCCCGTATTCATAAGAGTTCATTAACGAACCATTATCGGTGTTCTGCGCTCCCGTTTGCCATTCATACGAACCCTTCAGTCCAAGAGTCAGATTCTCGCCACCGCCAAACAGATTCTTTCTTGTCACACTGAAAGAGGCTCCCGGACCTGTTTGGTCATTACTTTTTGTTGTAATGTTGAGATCGAGTTCACCGTCGAGAGGCAAGTCATACGCCGTGCGGATATTTACGTTCAGCACATTGCAAGCATCCGTCGAGTCGCGTGGCGTGTAATTCATCTCCACATAGCGGAACATACCCAACTGCGTGATACGCTCTTGCGTACGCGTATCTCTAAAATAAGAATAAGTCTGGCTCGGATGGAAACGCAACTGCTTGTACAAAACATCCGGTCGCACCTTCAACTTGTCGTAATAATAAATCTTCAAGTCCTTGTACATCATCGAATCATTGGGCGCTTCGCCATACACACCGTTCAAGTGCACAGCTATATCGCCCACATTCCATTTTCTCAGCGCCTCTTTAGGCACGCCCGCCTTGGGCACTATCTTCATTGAAATCTTACCGGGAACCAAAGTCGTATCGGCCAAAAAAGAAAAGTAATCGGGTCGGTAATAATAATACCCGCGATTACGCAGCAAACTACTCAGCCGGGTACGCTCTTCGTCGAGGGTGATAACATTAAATTGTTTCCCAACGTGCAACAACGTTCTCTGCTGTCCGGCTTGCAAAGTATTCAATAAATCGGGAGTAAACCGTTCGTATGTTACCGTGTCTATCAGATACGGGTTCTTCATATCTACCAAATATTGCACCTTTGCCTTCCGTGGATTCTTTTCATCGGGTATGATCTGATACCCCACTGTTCCGTTAAAGAAACCATAATCATGAAGCAAGTTGGTACCTACCTTGGCACGAATATCAGGATTGACAGTAGAAATAAGCACAGGCTTGGCCGCCAGTTTATTGAAAATGAACTTCCCCAGTCCCTTTTGTCTGTTGACAAAGCTATTATAAATCCACAACCCATAAGGAAACGGAAACCGATGCACCGAACTTCCTAAAATAGAATTGTTGGGAGCCGTAGCCAATGCGGCAGTCAGCTCGGTCATAGTCTCTGCCCCTGCTCTGTCTTTCGCCTCGTTCCTGACCACCATTTTTTTCTGTCCCGTATACAAAACTTCGCCTTCGGGCAGGTTGCGCGTAGTAGAGCAACCGGCAAGCAAAAGCAGGAAACAGGTTGTTATCGCAGCCAGATAAAGAGTATTTCTTACCTGCAACTGTTGAATGGTGATTCTATTCTTTTTCATCATGTTACTTCTTCCGTTTAAAGATAAAGAGTTCGCTTAACCGGCTCATTTTCTTGCGGAGCACAATACCCACTCCGGTCTCGGTAATCTCTCCTTCCAAAATACTTTCGTTGTCCTTGTTGTGGAACAGTCTGACATAGCGTGTGCCCGAATTATCCAACCGATACTCAAGCGACACATTATCAATGAACGATTCGTCTTGCTGCGTTTCATTTCCGGTTGAGATCGTTCCTCCGATCACAACCTGCACACGGTTATTGAAGAACCGCTGGGCATAACGGAAATTGTAATCCGTACGTTTACCACCCGCATCAGCTCCATCATAATTTTCCATTCCGAAGGAAATGTTGACTGTCTTCAGCGCCGAACCCGCCACATTAGCAATCTGCTTCTGCAATACGGAGTTCAATGCAGCACCCATATCCAGTCCGCCGCTTTTGTTTCCTGCGCCTGCCATGTAAACACCTGTGGCCAACAAAGCGATGGCTTGCTTACTGCGCTCTTCGACCGACATGGCCGCCAGTTCATTCTGTACACTCATGTCTTCGGGAGCTTCCAGGTTAAACAGAAGTTCCAGGTTTTCCATGCGGTTTTTAACCCCCACACTGACATCAAAGTTAACCATGCGTGGCGATCCTCCCTCCTGAGAAACAGAAGCACGCACCCTTTCGGTAGCCTTAAAGTTCAGCGAAGGATCCATGGGATTGCCACTCCACTCCACATAACTACCGTCGTTAATCTCAAATTCTTTAAGCGGAATAACCGGAAGCGCATACTTTAAAATGCCTCCCGATAAGGTGTATCTTCCCGAAAGTCTTAAATCACCACGGGGAGAATATTGCAGCGAGAGATCACCGCCGCCCTCCAGTTCCACGCGACTGTTCCTGTCGGGACTCAAATCAGCTTTCAGTCGCACAGCAGGATCAATGTGTACCGTCATCAACATATCCAGTCCTCCCAAAGAGACAACCCGTTCATCTTGTTTTTTCTGCGACAGCGTATCGGCAAACGAAGTGAAAGTAACCAAATCGCCCAAACGATCCTGCACGGTAAGCGGAGAGTCTTTCAACACATACGTAACGTCCGTATTGCCCAATACATTCATATTTCCCCGCATCACCAGCGCATCAAGCGGTCCGCGCACAGTGGTATTCATATCGACAAACACTTTTCCGTAAACCAAGCTCTCTTTGGTGCGGGGAGCATCAAGCAGCGTATAGTTGGAAGCCTTCAACGTTAAATCGGCAGTAGGGCGCGACAAGTTGCGGAAGTCTACCAGACCGTTTATCGCAAACGGATTCTTGCTGGTAGTATAGATAGAAAATTGGTTAAACAACATGCGGCTATTCTCAATCTTCACCGGACGGTTATCAAACCAATAGCGGGCGCCGGCCTGACTGGCATACACCGACACGCTATCGAGCATCAACTCTCCGTTGGCCAAAGGTTTAGAGGTTGAACCTCTCAGCTGAAGACTCCCGTCGAGATCGCCCGAAAGGGTAACGACCTGGTCAGGAATAAACACATTGGCAATCTGAAGCGGGAAATGTTCCAGTGCCGACTCCACGTCCAGACTGTCGTTCCGGGAGAAGTAATTGCCGTTAAGCGTCATCACCTCCTTGCCCTCGTGCGTAAGGTAGCTGTTCACATAATGCATTCCGTCGCGGCCGGGCAGCCAAGTTGCGCCCAACCCTACATCGCCTACACGTTGATGCTCATAAACCAGTTCATCGATAACCGATTCTGTCGAAATCTGTAAAGAGGTGGCCGTTTGCACCAAATGAGCCTCAGCCGATAACAGCCCGGCAAACTGGGGAAGATAAGGCAATGCCTCACTGATTTCCGCCAAACGAATGCGGCGCAACTCTATATCCATATTTTGCAGAAACGTAGTGTCGGGCAACGAATGGATACGCACTCCCATGCCGTCTTTATCGAGCATCTCTACATTCGCTAATACGTGCTTATCGTGACGGAGATACACCCCGTTGTCTTCATTGAAACGAAACTTTCTGAACGCAACAATGGGCTCTTCGGGAATAAACTTCAGCAAAATCCCTCTGTCTTTGGGGCGGGCATTGACGCCCAGCAAAACACCGGTTTCTCCTTTTTCATTAAGGTATTCAACCATCAGCTCAGCATCTTCGTTTCTAATCTCACCGGTCAGGAATGCCTTGAAGACAAACTGCGGATTACCGGGCATGTTAATAACGCCACCCCGAATATTGAGGCGTGTCGTGTCTTGGCGAATATTCAGAAACACCGTGTCGAGCCGGGTGGAGTCGACCGAAAGTCCGCTAACCGTAGCCCTCCCGTTGATGCCTCGGGCGGGCGTTGTTCCGAAAAGAACATTCACTTGATTATAGGTAATGTCCTTCATGGCCAGGTACCGACTGAAAGGATTGTCGGGACCTGCCGTCAGACGCAAGCCGGCCGAAGGCAAGACCTTGCGAAGCGCTGCGTGATCCAACCGTTTGTTGTTAACCTGCTTCATTAATACTTCGGAGAAAAGTGCCGATTGCTTCATCAACTTCTCGAGCGTGGTGCGACTGCGGAAGTTAAGCTTCAAGTCGCCCGACTGCAATGTCATTTGCACAGAGTCTTTACGCGTTTGACCCTCCAGCTGAAAGGCGAACGGCTTTTTCATCGGTCTGGGAAAATAACCTAGTTTGTACCAGTTAATCTCTTCCACATTGAGCAGCAAGGAGGCATCCGTATAAGAGCGCCGGAAATGATAACCGGCATCTGCGGTCAGTTTCACCAACTCGTTGTTACTCGTGAGGTTCGCCGTAAGCAGTGTGTTTTTCAGCGCACCTTTCAATGCCACATCGGCTATGTGAAACCTGCTGTAAACCAACTCTTGCAAATGAAAGTCAAAGCGGGCAACAGCTTTGGGCGACATAAAATCAATGCCCTTACCGCTTGCTTCGGCACGGGCCGACAAAGAATAAATGGAATCGAGAGGCAAAAAGTGTTTCACCTGCACACCTTCTGCCATCAGTTGGGCGGAATAAGCTTCCGTCACCGTATGATATGAACCCGTAAGCGATAGCGAGCTTTCACCGTCTTTTGCCCGCAAAAGTGCAGTCAGACGGTCGCCCCGCAGTTCGGCACGGGTGATGAATGTCATGTTGGCGGGTATGGTGAAACGACCTTTGGCCGACGAAGCCAGCGTGGTAAGGAAGTCCAGGTTCTGTCCCAGCATTTGAAGATGAAACTCAGCGTATCGCTTCACAGAGTCCGAGAAGTTAATCAGCTCTCCGCCGCCACTGGCAGAAAATGCCCCCGGCAGTTCAGCCTTCAGCTGCGATAATTGCATGCCCGACAAATTTCCTTTCAGTGTCGCCCGCACCATCAGCGGGCGAAACGGGTATTCTTTTCTAAAAGCCTCGGGCAAAGCTCCGGCAAAAAGCAACACATCTTGCTTGCCAATGCGGGCATCGAACAGCATGTCTACATCGCCCTTATCGGGATTTTCCACAAAACTCCACGTGGTATTTGCCGTTAATTCCAATTGCGAGTGGGGTGTTTTCAGGGCTAACTGCGGCAAACGAATGGTTTTTTGGTTGGCAAGAAGCCGACCGCTGAGCGACTGAACAGTCAGCCCCGACCGCTCATTCATGGAGAACGAGCGAATAACCGCCTGAATGTTGTGCCCCTGTGCCGATAAAGAATCCAACCGGAAGTTGACATCACGCAACTGAATGTGTGAGGGGTCGAAGCCCGGGTGTGCTTTTCTTTGCCCAACTAAATAACGAACCGACGAGCCATTGACAGCCAACTGCCTCAACGCATAGGCTTCTTTGTGAAGATCCACATGGAGCTTCTGCAAGTTTGCCCTGCCCAAGTGCGCACCGATTTGTGTCGAATCATCGTCGAGCTGCATAGAGAAAGATACATTTTTCACCTCCATTTGCTGCAAAATAATCTTCCAGGGAATCTTGGCGGCAGTAGTGTCTTTGGGTTCAGGCACCGTGTCCTTCAACATTTTCAGACGAACGTGCGTGTCGCTCAGTTCGAGGGCATTAACAATAGCCGTCTCGTGCGACAGGTCTACTCCGTGGCTGCGAAGAGAAAACGTACCGAGAACACCTTGCAACTGCATGCCTTTTATGAGATGCGCCGAATTAAAGCTAGTGCTGCGCAACGTTAAGTCGTCCACCTCCACTTCACCGCGAAACAACGGCAACACCTGTATGCGAACATTTAAACTGCCCATAGACAACAGAGTGTCTTTGTGCTGAATAACACCCACGTCACTCAGCTGCAAATTAAACGGAAAGCGAAGATCGATGCGCCTCATGCTTATTTGCATTCCTGTGGCTTGAGAAGCGTACCGGGTGAGTTCCTTGCGTAATAAATTCTGTACAGGCGGAATGTAGAGTGACAGCATCAGCACAACAAACAACAGTATCGGTGCCAAGATGATGATAGCCGTTCTTTTAATCCATTTCCGTTTCATAAGAATCTATATTGGTATCGTTTACTACACAAATTAAATAATTAAAATCAGAAAAGAAAAACTTCCTACAATAAAAAACAAAATAAAGTATGCTAACCTTTCAAACAAGGCGCTTTATTGTGGTGAACCGGGAAACTTTTTGTTGAAAGAAGGAATTCTTGAAGGACAAAGCACACCCCACTTGAATTGCCGGTGAACAAATTGCGTATACACCCGGGTGTACAACCTTTGTAGACCCGGGTGTACAAAGTCTGTACATGGGGGTGTACAGCAGCTGTACACCCGGGTGTAGAAAGAAATTGTAAACGAGCAAATCGGATCATTGCAACCGGCATTTCAAAAACGGCTGCCTGTGTTTCGTGCGGGTTGTTACACCTCCGGTTACAGCGTATATTGACTTTTGATGAGTAGCGCCTGCTCAACCACCTCTTCAGTAGCACGCAACGCAGCAGCAATCTTGGTGTTTATTTCCTCGCAATAAGCGGTTCCTCTTTGTTGTTCCAGCCAAGCAAGCAAAGCAGCGGCCTCAGCAGCTTGCAACAGGGTGAACAACGGAAGCATTTTGTGCGCCAAGGCAGCTACCTTGTCGGCATCGGCAGTCTGCCCGGCTTCGGTCAGCAACGCCTGATTCTTACGGGTTTCAGTAATAAAGCTGTCGATGATGCTCAGCGCTGCCTCGGCATCATCGGCCGAGAAGGCCAGCAAAGCGTCAAAGTTAAACCGTCCGCCACGGTTTTCTACAGCCTCAGCGGGTGCAACAAATGCAGGCACTTCCCGACTGGTGCACTTCAATACTTCAAGCAGTTCCTGTACGGTGAAAGGTTTATGCAGACGGCCCGCGAAACCGTGCTCGCGGAATGATTCTTCACTCATATCACTTCGGGCAGTGACCGCCACCATGGGTATGTTCTTTGCCTGAGCAATGTTCGATGCACGAAGGAGTTTTAGTAAATCGAATCCGTTGATGGCGGGCATCTGTACGTCGGTCAGCAACACATCGAATGTGTTTTCGCGCAATTGGTTCGTGAGTTCTTCCAGCTGCTCACAACAGGTAGCCGATATGCCGTAGGCTTCCAGCATGGAAGCCGTGAGGTTGAGTTGTATTTTGTCATCGTCAATCAGCAGCACGCGGAGGTTCGTACCGGGAACGGTGGGGGTTGCCCACTGCGGTTCACGTGGTCCTTCGGAAAGTGCATCTTCTTTGTCGCCCTTATCCACCGTTGGGAGTGGCAGCGTAACGCGAAACGAACTTCCCTGCCCGAGCTGCGATTCCACTTCAATGTTCCCTTTGAGCAGATGCACCAGCTTGTGCACGATGGAAAGTCCCAGGCCGAAACCTTCTTCTCCCTGCGCACCGGGCAGGCGGGTGAATTCTTGAAAAATGCGCTGTTTGTCGGCTTCTTCCATGCCTTTACCCGTATCGGTTACGGTGAGGTGCAAGCAGCCGTCGTGGTAATCCGTATGCAGAGTAACACTACCGCTGGCGGTAAACTTTACCGCGTTGGACAGAAGGTTGTTGGCTATTTGCCGTATGCGCAACGGATCACCTTTAAAATAACCGTTAAGTGCAGGGTCTGTCTCACAAATCAGTTGCAGCTGTTTAGCGCGGGCAAGTGGTGTGAAGCTCACTTTAATTTCGTCAAACAGGTGAGCGGGATTAAACGTGATGTTATTCACTTCGGTCTTGTTGAGGTCCAGACGGTGGAAATCGAGCAAATCTGTCACCAGCTTTAGCAGGTGTTCCGACGAGCTTTTCATGTTTTCCAAATAGAACGCCTGGCGATCGTCGGCAACAAGTCGGGCAAGCAAATCGGTGTATCCCATAATGGAACCCAACGGTGCTTTGAAATCATGTGTAATGGTCAGCATCATCTTCTCGCGCGCTTCGAGCAGTTCGCCCGCCCGTTTATTGGCTTTCTCCAACTCTTTTCGGTAACGGTTACTGCGGGTGATGTCGCGCCAAATGAGTGTAAGGAAGATGACCGACAACAATACAGCTCCCAGCGCTATAAAACCGATGGTTTGTATGGAGCGTTGCCGCACCTCGCGCCCTAGCTGTGCCTGTTGCAGACTTCGTTCGGTGACTTCCTGTTCCAGCCCTTTGATCAGGCTGTCTATCCGCATGCTCAGTATGCTGTCTGTTTGTTGAAGCAGTGAGTTATTGGCGGCTTGCGCCTTGCGCGCCTTTTGTTTTATCTGACTGATGCGGCGTATTTTCTGGTGCAAAGAATCGGCCGCATTATAAGGTTGCAGCACCGTATCTGTTCTGAATTCGAGGGAGGTATTAAGCACAACGGCAGTATCTTTGGAAGGCACAAACGCTTCGGCCAGGCGCTTAAAGAATCCTTTCTTCTTAACGGGTCTTATCACCGAATCGCGCTTGGTGATTACACGATGCTGCACGCGCTGCCGATTGATGTCTCTGTCTTGCTCGGAGATGATGCGCTCTAAATCTTGTGTAGACAATAAGGAACTGTTGGCATTACTCAGTTCTTGCAGCATGGCAATGGTATTGTTGTCTTTCTCGCGCAAGAGGAGCAGCAGACTGTCGGTTTTTGAACTTTCTTCCGTATCCGAAGCAACCAGACTCTGCATTTCGTTATAGATAAACAACAAAGAAAAGAACAGTGCGGCCAGCAAAAACAAATAACCGGCTGCAACTTTCATTTTAGTAACTATGTCATTCTTTACCTTTTGCATGCTTTCTAAATCGTAACCAGAACATGACGCCTGCACTAGTTAAGCCGAACGGAAGTGCCATCCACACGCCCACGGTGCCCCAGTGAAGCACAAAACCGAAGAAATACCCCAGAGGCAAAGATATAATAAAATAAGAAATAAAGGCAATAAACATCATCGGTTTCACATCGGCCACCCCGCGAAGAGCATTGGCAAAGGTAATCTGCAGGCCATCGCCAAACTGAAACAGCAGCATCGGTATCATCAGGGTTGCCACCAGCGCGGAGACTTCTGTGCTTTCTGTAAACCAACCGCCCATGACATTACGCAAAAGGAAGAGCACGGACGAGATGGAGACGGCCAACACAAGGATGATTCGCAAACCGGAGTACGCCACTCGACGCACATTCGCCCAATCGTTCTGCCCGCTAAAGTGACTCACCCTAACTGCTACAGCGGCTCCCATGCCATAGTACACCAAGAATGCCACGGTGGAGATGGTGCACATAATTTGGTGCGCCGCCAGCGGAAACGTTCCCAGCCAACCAATCATCACGGCACTTAGGTTAAACGAGGCTGTTTCCATGCCCATTTGTAAACCGATGGGCCAGCCAAGGGCATTGAGTCGGCGAAACGTTCCCGATAGCCGAACGGAACGGAAGAAGCCTATTTTGTAACGGGTGTAACGTTTACTTAGAAAAAAGATCCACACGAAAGCAGCCAGCATGGCTATGCGCGAAAACAGGGTACTGATGCCGGCACCCAGCAAACCCATCTCGGGGAATCCGAACTTTCCGTAGATGAGCAGGTAATTGCCGATGATGTTCATGGCATTGCCCGCCAGCAAAATCCACATGGCTGTTTTGGTATCGGTTATGCCGTCGGCAAATTGTTTGAAACCGTTAAACAGCATAATGAATACCAGCGAGGCCAACAAGGTGAGGTAATAGGGCTTAATGAGTGGAATGAGTTCCGCCGGTTGCCCCAGGTTCCCCACGTTGAGATAAAGAATATAAAAGAATAAGGTAAGCAATAAACCAACCAGTGTGTTGGCCAGCAGGCTCGATTTCAATGCCGCACCTGCTTCGTGAAACTTCTTGCTGCCATAGAATTCTCCGATTACCGGTGTTAATCCGTACGAGAAACCGGTGCAGAAAATGATTCCCAAGTTAAACATGTTATTTACAAACGACGCGGCTCCCAGTTCGGGTGTGCTGTGATGCCCTATCATTAGGGTATCGGCAAAGCTTAATACGATAACACCTACCTGTCCGATGATGATAGGCCATCCCAGATAAATAAGCGCTTTGTAATGTCCGGCGTTCGAAATCATGTTCTTTGGTTGGTTCATTGTCATTACGACTCTATTTTTTTATATATAAGTACGGAATAATTAGTTCGTGTAAAAGCCTTACGGGCTACATCCATCAGTTGCTGTGAGGTCACGGCTCGGTAATTTTCCACTTCTTTATCCATGTCTTCCGCACGACTCAACATCTCAAACCAAGCTAAATTAGTAGCCACGTTGAGATAGTTGAGGTTGCCGAATATTTGTGTGGACTCAAATTTGTTTTTCACCTTCTCGAGTTCTTCTTCATCAATCAGCTCGTTACTTATTATCTGTAGTTCTTCCCAAACTGCTTTCTCGGCATCTTCCAGGCTAACTCCGTTGGCGGGCTTGCCGGTGATATGAAACAAACCGGCGTCAATACTACCGGAGATGTGGGCGTCAATGCTGGAGAAGATCTGCCGGTCGTGCACCAAATGCTGAATGAGTCGGCTTGATCTTCCGTTACTGAGTATGTCCGATAAAATATCGTAAGCATAGTAATCCGGGTGCATACGGTCACACATCCGAAAAGCCATGTACAGAGATTCAATGGGCACGTTACGCTCTACCGTCAGACGCCTTTCTTCTGTCTGCTGAGGTTCAGCAGGAAGGTTGCGCTTTTTCAGTTCTCTTCGGGGAATAGGGCCGAACCATTTCTCCGCTAACCGCACAGCTTCTTCAAAAGTGATGTTGCCGGTCACGGCAAGTATGGCATTGTTGGGCGCATAAAAGCTAAAGAAGAAATCTTCAACTTCTTGGAGCGTTGCTTGCGCAATGTGATTCAGTTCTTTGCCAATAGTAGGCCATTGGTAAGGATGTTCCTTGTAAACGAGCGGACAAAGCAGGTGACCTGTATCACCGTAAGGGCGGTTGAGGCATCGCTGTTTGAACTCTTCCATCACTACGCCGCGCTGCACCTCCAGACTTTTAGAGCTAAAGTCAAGGCAAAGCATCCTGTCGGACTCAAGCCAAAAGCCTATTTCTACATTTTGTTTAGGTACTGTAAGGTAATAGTTGGTGATGTCATTGTTAGTCCAGGCATTGTTTTCTCCACCGGCCAGTTGCAGAGGCGTATCATAATCGGGAATGTTTTGCGAACCGCCAAACATAAGATGCTCAAAGAGATGAGCAAACCCGGTATGATCCGGATGCTCATCTCTTGCACCTACCTGATAAAGTACGTTTAGTGCCACCATCTGCGTGCTCACGTCTCGATTGTGAACAAGCTTCAGACCGTTGGCTAAAGTATGTTTGTTTATCTGCAACATCAATTAATCGATTACAGATACTTTAATGATCTTCACATCTTCTTGAGGACGGTCGCTGCGATCTGTTTTTACCTGCTGAATTTTATCTACCACGTCCATTCCTTCAACAACTTCTCCAAAGACGGTATATTCATTATCTAGATGGGGGGCTCCGCCTACCGTTGTATATGCCTTCACTTGTTCCGGAGTAAAGTGGAACTGTGGCTGTTTAGCAACTTCAGCTTCTGCTTGAGCGTAGAGTTTTTCTTGCAAGTCATACAAACCTTCCTCATCGTTTGCCTTACGCATCTTATATATATCTTTCATGTGCTTCTGGGCCAACGCATTAAAAACTGTAGCCAGTTTGTTTTCGTTCAGCTTTTGCTCCATGCTCAACAAAGTGGAGTCGCTGTATACTTGACCGGTAACAATATAAAACTGACAGCCCGATGAAGCTTTTTCCGGGTTTACATTATCTCCCTGACGGGCAGCACTCAATACGCCTTTCTTATGAAAATATTTAGGATACACAAACTCGGCCGGAAGAGTGTAACCAACATCTCCTGAGCCCAGCATCTTTCCTTTGGGAGCGTTTTTAGATTCGGGATCGCCGGCTTGAATCATAAAATCTTTAATAACACGATGGAAAAGGGTTCCTTCATAAGTACCTTCTTCGGCCAGCTTAATGAAGTTGTCGCGATGACGGGGTGTCTCGTTATATAACTTCACCGTAATATCTCCCATGCTTGTCTCTATTTTCAACAGCGTTTCTTTGTTTTGATCCATATTGGTTTGTTTCTTATTGCCCGACTGACACGCCATAAGCCCGCCCGCCAGAATGATTAATAAAAGTATAGTATTCTTTTTCATACTGTTTCAAGATTAAAAATTACTGCAAAAGTACTACTTTAGTACGTTCACTTCCAACAAAACTTCTTAATAATACCTATGTGATATAGAAGTTAGACTAAAACTTTTTAACTTTGTAGTTCGTTTAATGCACTAAAAACAACAAAATGACAAAGTCGGTACTCATAGTTGAAGATGACATCACCTTCGGAATGATGTTGAAAACCTGGTTAACCAAGAAGGGGTTCCTTGTTTTTTCTGCTAGTAGCGTAGCCAATGCACAAAAAGTAATTGCTGCGGAAAAAGTTGATCTGATTTTGTCTGACCTACGGCTGCCCGACCGCGACGGGATTGATCTGCTCAAATGGCTCACAGCTAAAGAAACGCCAATTCCGCTGATTATAATGACGGGCTATGCTGACATCCAATCGGCCGTGCAAGCCATTAAACTAGGTGCGAAAGATTACGTAGCCAAGCCTGTTAATCCGGATGAGTTATTGAAGAAAATGAATGAGGCTCTTGAACCGGTTGAAGTGAAAACAACACCAAACCAGCCAGCGTCCTCATCAACCGGCACAGCGAAAGCGGAACTTGCAGCGGGTTATCTCAAAGGAGAAAGTGACGCCGCCAAACAATTATATCGTTATGTGGAACTGGTAGCACCTACCAACATGTCTGTTTTGCTGATTGGTGCCAGTGGAACAGGGAAAGAACACATCGCACATCTCATTCATCAGTTAAGTCATCGCAATGATGCGCCTTTTATGGCAATAGATTGTGGCGCCATGCCTAAAGAGCTGGCTGCCTCCGAATTTTTCGGGCACAAAAAAGGAGCCTTTACCGGTGCGTTGACAGATAAAACCGGCGCTTTTGTTTCGGCCAATGGTGGAACTCTTTTTCTTGATGAGATTGGAAACCTGAGTTATGAGGTACAAGTACAGTTGCTGAGGGCTTTGCAGGAAAGAAGAGTGCGGCCTGTTGGATCTAACGAAGAGATACCGGTTGACATTCGTCTCGTAGCGGCCACAAACGAGAACTTGGAAGAGGCCATTGAAAAAGGGAACTTCAGAGAAGATTTGTTTCATCGCATCAATGAATTTATGCTGCCTATTCCGGAATTAAAAGAACGAAAAGAAGACATTTTGCTCTTTGCCAACTTTTTCTTAGATCAGGCAAACAGGGAACTGGGGAAACATGTTACCGGATTTGATATGAAAGCTTCGGCTGCTTTGCAAGGGTATCACTGGCCCGGCAATCTGCGTCAGATGAAAAACATCATTAAAAGAGCTACCTTGCTGGCGGAACAAGAGTATATTTCATTAACTGAACTGGGAACGGAGTTGCTGGCTCCTGCTGCTCCTACGCTAGCACTTAAGAATGAAGATACTGAGAAACAACAAATACTCGAAGCTTTAAGACAAACTGCCAATAACAAAAGCAAGGCTGCACAGCTTTTGGGCATTGATAGAAAGACATTATATAATAAGCTCAAACTATACGAAATAGGTCTTTAATAAGATAGATCATTAACTCAACGCTCAGCAAACAGCCAACAATGTTAGCGATGCACCTCTGTTTGTGGAACTATTCCACAAATATGCCTCAACTTCCACAGGATTCTACAGAGTGCCACATTCTCCTAAATGTCACCACAAAGCCTATTACAGGCTGGTTTTCAAGCATTTAAAGCTGCACGCTTATTTATGGCACAGCATTTGGTTATACTTTTACAGAAGTTATTCGATAAACAGAATGTAAATTAAGTATAAACAATTTTTAAAGCAAATGATTATGAAAAAGTTAGTATTATTGGTGGCCATGTTCCTATGTGGAACTTCCATCTTTGCTCTTGCACAAGATCCGGTAAAGAAGAACCAACCGGTAACAGAGCAAAACGAGAACAAAACTGACACCACAGTAACTGAAGAGCCTGCTCAGGAAGATACTGTAAAAGAGGAACCTAAGTCAGAAGAGCCTGCTAAAGACGCTCCTGCAACAGGTGAAACTCCTGCTCAGTCTGCCGAATAACAGTAAGCATACTTATATAAAAAAACCGTCCCTACTTTGTCTATTCAGGGGACGGTTTTTTTATGTGTTACTTATTCACTTTTATAGAAAGCTGAATCCATTCCAAAGACTACCGGGCGGAACCGGAGCCTCAAGGTCTATCTGCTCTTTGGATACCGGATGAATAAAAGATATTCTACGAGCATGCAAGCAAATACTTCCATCGGGATTAGAACGGGCAAAACCATACTTTAAATCCCCTTTAATAGGACATCCCATTTTTGCCAACTGGCATCGTATTTGATGATGTCTGCCTGTCTTCAGGTCAACCTCTAACAAGTTATAATTCTGTGAACGGGCAATCAAACGATAATGCAAAATGGCTTTCTTTGAATCAGGCACTTCCTTATCGTATGCGTAACTCTTATTCTGCTTTTCATTACGCACCAAATAATGCACCAACTCACCCTCCAGCTCTCGCGGGCACTCTTTCACAATGGCCCAATAGGTTTTCTTCACCTCACTGTTCTTGAACATTTCATTCAAACGTGAAAGAGCTTTGCTGGTTTTAGCAAAAACAACAAGACCACTCACCGGACGATCCAGGCGATGGGTAACCCCAACAAAAACATTACCGGGCTTCTGATACTTTTCCTTCAGATACTGCTTTACCGTTTCAGAAAGAGGTATATCACCGGTCTTGTCACCCTGCACAATCTCGGAGCTGGTCTTATTAACTACTATAATATGATTATCTTCGTAAACAACAGTCATTTACTACATATTCATTCCACCACAACAGTGAATAACCTGACCGGTTACATAAGAAGAAAGATCAGAAGCTAAGAATGTAGCCACATTTGCTACATCTTCAGGTGTTCCTCCACGACGCAAAGGAATTTGTTTTGCCCATTCAGCCTTCACCTCTTCTGAAAGAACAGCTGTCATCTCAGTAATAATGAAACCAGGAGCAATAGCATTAGCACGCACACCACGTGAACCTAATTCTTTAGCAACAGATTTTGCCAAACCTATCATACCAGCTTTTGATGCTGAATAATTGCTTTGACCAGCATTTCCCGATACGCCAACCACAGAAGCCATATTAATGATACTGCCTGTTTTTTGACGCATCATTATAGGTGTACATGCATGAATAAAGTTAAAAGCAGATTTCAAGTTCACGTTGATAACCATATCCCACTGTTGTTCAGTCATACGCATCATCAAGCCATCACGAGTAATTCCGGCATTATTAACCAAAATATCAATGCTTCCGAAATCTTTGTGTATCTCGGCAACAACTTTTGCAGTATCTTCAAAATTGGCTGCATTAGAAGCATATCCTTTTACTTTAACACCTAAGGCTGCAAGTTCTTTTTCAGTATTTTGAGCGTTTTCGTCAATAACCAAATCGGTGAATGCAACATTAGCACCTTCAGACGCAAACTTTAAAGCGATAGCCTTACCAATACCTCTTGCAGCACCAGTCACAATGGCTGTTTTTCCACTTAATAATCCCATACTAATTTATTATTTATTAATTTCAGTTTTATGTAGTGCTCCAAACACAATGTTGGAAACATATTTTTTTCGCGTAGCCACATCAAGATTGGCACCAATCTGTCCACGGATATATGGTACCTCAATGCCCTTCACACAATAATGAACCAATAAAGCAGTCATTTCAACATTGTCAATAAGAAAGACTCCTTTATCTTTTCCTTCCTGTAACACAGCTCTGAATAGCTGGATTTCTTTTGCATCAAAGCGCTTACGCACTTTCTCCACTTTCCAAATGTCGCGAAAGAAATTTGCCCGAAGCGTACCATTACGGAAAACGACTTCCTTTACAGCATCCAAGCGGGTATAAATCATTTCTATTATCTTTTCGTCGGGCGATATATTCTTTTCGGCAACACGCTTCATCACATCAGAAAGAATATCCAATTCTGATTCTACTACGGCTAAATAGATCTCATCTTTACTTTTAAAATAAGTATAAAGAGTTCTTCTACCTTTCTTAGAGGCCACAGCAATATCATTCATGGTCGTATTCTCCACTCCCATTTTAGCAAACAGTTGACGAGCTACGTCAACCAACTTAGCTTTGGTTTTTGATACTGTCATAGATTGATAAATTGCACATTGCTGAATAATGTGAGCAAAAATACTCCTTTTAGTTAAATCTTACAAGAAATAAAGTATTTATTCGCTTTAAAACACGATTCAAATCAATATACATAGATTTTATATAAAATAAATAATTATCAAACGAATCCATATACGCCTAGGAATCAGACCATTGAGATGATTTATAAAATAAATGCAAAAAATATCCATAGAAAAGTTTGCTATTTAAATAGATTGTAGTACCTTTGCATCATCAAAATATCGCGGAGTGGAGCAGTTGGTAGCTCGTTGGGCTCATAACCCAAAGGTCGTCTGTTCGAGTCAGGCCTCCGCAACTAAGTTCAGCAAATAAGGCATTCCTTTTGGAATGCCTTATTTATTTGTACCATATTAAAAATAGATGGGATCATGGATCATACCGAAATCCTGAGGGATTGCCATTTAAACATAAAGATGGTTCACTCAAACACTAAAGAGAAAAGGCTGTCTTAAAACAACCTTTTCATTAACAACGACAAACAACTAAAAATTACTATTTGATGCCTTCCAATGCTTTCTTTGCAGTAGCGTTAGCAGGGTCGATAGCCAATATTTTGTTCCAAAATTCTTTTGATTGAGCTACAGCATTGTTAACTAAACAATAATATCCCAAATAGCTATAGCATTCTACTAAAACAGAATTATAACGAGCGTCATTCTTACTAGCCAACAATGAAATCACCGACTCGTAGTAAGGTTTAGCTAACCCTTGAGTTGTTTCCGGATCTAACGCCGAGTTAGTTCGCGCACGCCAAAAATAGCCCAAATAACTATCAGCAGCTTTCTGGGTAATAATTGTAAATACAGAATCAGCCTTTTGTAAACTTGTGATTTTCTCAGCGCTACTTACTGATTTTGTAGTTCCTTCACCGTAATACAGCTTACCTAATTGAAATAGTAAATCCGGTGTTTGTTTTTCCGAAGATTGTAAACTCAAATATTTTGTATAAGCTTCAATAGAGCCTGTATAATCGTTTAGGCTCTCATAAGAAGATGAAATCTCTCTCCACAAATCAATCTTTGTAGTGTCAAGTTTCAAGGCATTCTGATATTGAGCTATTGCCTCATTATATTTTTTACTTTCACTGAGTAGGTGACCATAGTACATGTAATCCAAATAAGTAAAGTCTGATTTTTCGGGATGATTGAAGAAAGAATCAGCAGCCACAATCCCTTCATCATATTTCTTTAAATCAGTAAGGTTATACATTATCAAGCGGTAGAAAGTAGTGTTTTTTGCATTTTTCTCTACGCCCATACGTGCTACTTCTAGTGACTTTTCAAAATCATGGTTTAAAAATAACGCAAATGCATATTTTACCATATCATCTTCCTTGGCCTCGGTCGTATGAATGAAAGATGAATAAGCTTCTATAGCTTGAGAAAAACGATTACGACTATAATAGATATTGGCAAGAGCCTTATAAACCGGTAAATAATCAGGAGCCATCTCCTTTAATTGAAGAAGTTTGTCAATAGCCTGTTCGGGACTAGCATCCTTATATACTTGGGCATATTTTAAATAAGCTTCTTTGCAATTTGAATCAAAATATATGGCCTGTTCATAGAACTGGCATGCAGTCCCAGCATCTTGTTTTGTTAGTGCAATATCGCCCTCAAGTACATATATACCTGGAAATTTATTATTTGCTTTTTTGGCATATTCAACGTACTTCTGAGCTTCAGTTATCTGCATCGCATCAAAATAAACACGAGCGACAGCAACAAGTAATGCAGGATCTTTTTTATTCTTCCCTTTAATAAGTTGCCCCAACTCATCTGAAGCTTGTTGTGGATTAGTCGTAATTAATACTTTTTCCTTAATTCCGCAATTTAGTTAAATGTTATGTTTTATAAGCTCCTGAGCAACAAAAAGTTGCCCAGGATTTTGTCATGTCATTTTTTTCACTTATCTTAGTGTTTCAAATCCAAAGACAGTA